>Ga0116231_10005450_pt1 | contig 25054 bp, 21 predicted proteins | sample S1TSphgellanicum_2_FD_89695 | JGI IMG/M metagenome (GOLD analysis project Ga0116231, IMG submission 89695) | Host-associated microbial communities from peat moss isolated from Minnesota, USA - S1T2_Fd - Sphagnum magellanicum MG | ecosystem: Host-associated > Plants > Peat moss > Unclassified... | reverse complement strand
TTTCTTCCTCCACAGGCGACTGCTGCTGGAGGCAAGCCAATTAGTGCGCGGGGTGAGACCGACAGCCAGGCTCCTCCAACGCCACGGCTGGAGGCTATAGCAGAAACTCCGAGATTGATCAGGCATGCGCGAAGTACTTCGTCTTTTCTCACTCCATATAATTCCAGTGTTGTTGGGCTTGCTGCTGGGTCCGTGGGGAGCGGCAGTATTACTACTAGTTCCGCTCCCGGGACTCGTGAAGGGAGCAGGGTGGTGGTGCATGGAATCACCCATAAGCGAACGAGCTCTGAGGTTCCAGGAAGCCTGAGGACGTCGTCGGCGGGCAGCTTGGTAACAACTGGAAGCAACGGCATGATCCACCAAGATCATATGCCCTTGAACCCAGCTAGTAGCGACGCGGAACATGGCGGGGGTGGTCATTTGAGGAGTGAGAGTGGTCGATTCTCTTCCAGTAGCGACAGCGCAGGAGGAAGGAATCCCAACAAGGATCCAAGTGTGGGTAGCCCTGAAAGCTCAGCAGGTGATGGCAGCTCCACTGCATCAGAGGAGAAGAAACTAGTGACCACAACGACGACGACGACGGGCTTGAATGCTGGAGTTCAAGGCCTTAGGAAAGTGGAGAGTTGGCCCGCTGCAAGCCCTGCTACACCAGACGGAGGTACACCTCGCCTCCGAAGTTGGAGTGGAAGCATTGGGAACTTGGGTGGAGGAGGAAGCGGAGGAGGAGGTCTCTCCAATGCGGCAGGAGGATCAGCTGCCAACCTGATCTCAGGTACCCATTGATTCTCTTCCAAAACCATCAATTTTCAGGCATGATCAGCATTGCAGAGGAAAGAAAGAAAGAAAGAATCCACATGCTTGCAAGTGACAGAAATGCATCAAGAAAGAATTCACATGCTTGCAAGTGACAGAAAATCATCATCATCATCAGCAGCAGCAGGAGCATCCTGATTCCTCTGTGTATGTGTGTGTGTGGAATTCAACTTTTTCATGTAATACATGCATACAATTGATCATGGCTGAACTTGTCAATCTTGTGAGCTATAGGAACAACAGCTACTCCTCTTAAAGTTGTGGCAGCCTCAAATGGCACAGCAGCAAGCTCCACAACTTCTGGACCAACTTTACCCACAGGAAACATCAGTGGGCTTGGCAGCAATGGCAAAGTGATGTATGCTGGAGGAGGAGGAGCCCATCCTGTACATGCAACAGCAGCAGGCAATAAAGAAACTACTGTGAAAGTACACACACCCAGAGCTTCTGGAGTCGGGCTTGTATTTGGTGTTCAATCTGGTGGTAAAGATCAGACAATGAAAGTAGAGACAGCAGCCAGAGGAGCTTCAGGAGCAGCAGATTCTTCTGTGGCTAGCAGAGGGAATATATTTGCAGTGGGTGAGAGCTTGCTGATCAAGCGGATGATGTTGAGTGTGGATCCTGAAGAGATCAAGAAAGTGGGCAATGATCAATACAAGAAGGGAAATTTTGCTGAGGCTCTTTCCCTTTATGATCGTGCAATTCAATTGAGCCCAGGACAGGCCTCTTATCACAGCAATCGAGCAGCAGCACTGACAGGGTTGGGGCGCTTGGCTGAGGCTGTCCAGGAATGTGAAAAGGCAATCAAACTGGATTCTTCCTCTGTTCGAGCTCATCAACGTCTTGCAACCTTGTGTTTGAGGTAACCAAAACCTCCATTGTCCTCCTCCTCCTGGCACCAGCTCAAAATGAGCTTCTTTGCCTTGTTGACAAAGTTCAAGGGATTGTGTGTAGCTGTTGGATTTTGCTGGCAAGAATATGTTGTTGATTTTCAGGTGTGAAGTGATTGCCACAGATTAGGTCGACTAGAGGGTGCCAAGAAGCATCTCCAAATTGCAGCTCAGCAACACATTGACATGGGTGACATGCAACGGGTGGTGGAGAAGGTGGAGAAGCATTTGCAAAATTGCTACAATGCACGGAGTGCTGCTAACTGGAGTGCTGTTGTGAGAGAGATGGATGCTGCGATCGTAGCTGGGGCTGACTCTGCTCCACAGGTTTGAAATCCTTGACACTTTCTGATCCATGTGGGCCATCCTCTGCATCCCATCTTCATCTAGCAGCACTGCTTGAATTGACTCTATCCTCAAGCAAAGCACTTATCATGCAGTCTGCAAGTGACTTGTAACTATTGAGATGCATGACAGAGATTTGCGAGTAGTTCTGCTGATTTTCACACACATATAGTTCCCTCAAAACCATGTGCAGGTTGATCAAGTTCCAGGTCTAAATAGGATAAAATGACCCACATGTGCCTCCTTTGTCTTGTATAGGTAGTCTTGAAAATGGACTGACAGGCTGATGTGGCTGCAAACTGGTATTGGTCGGTCGGTTGTTTTTTTACATTGGTTGCAGTATTCAAACTGTGCTTAAAAGCATTGGTTACAATCCTTAACAAGTGCTTCTGAGTATTCTATACTCATTAGATTCATTTTGAAGTTATCATAGTGATACAATGTTACATTTCCAACACTAGTGTTGTAGAAAAACATCACACATTTTCTACAAATTGCAACCCTCCCCTTACCGCTAGAACTAATTGCAACTGTTGTTATCTTGAAGAATATTATGCCATGGACTAAAAATCATAACGTAGCTATATTTATTGCTTGCAGCTTTTTGCACTGAAAGCAGAGGCCTTTTTGAAACTTCACAAATATGAAGAAGCAGACATACTCCTTACAACTGCACACAAAATTGAGAGTGGGCTATCAAAATCAACCAGCATCCAAGCTGATATTAGAACTCTCCTTGTCCAGGCTCAAGTGGACATGACTCTCGGCAGGTAAAAGAAAGTCTCATTATTGGGTGCAATCTAGAAATTCAGTACATGATAAATTAACTTAGTAAAAGTATTTGCAGTGTAAACCCAGGCTGAATGTGGTCTAATCTGCTTGCTGTTTTGAAATGGCCAATTTGTATCAAGGTTTGAAGGAGCAGTAACTGCAGCAGAGAAAGCAGTGTATTTTGATCCTCAGAATGCTGAGGCATCACACACATTGAAAAGGGCACGAGCTGTAGCAGCTGCCCGAACCACTGGCAATGACTTGTATAAAGCAGGCAGAGTGCAAGAAGCATCAGTGGCCTACAGTGAGGGTCTCCAGTACGACCCAACCAATGCAATTCTGCTTTGTAATCGGGCAGCTTGCAGGTTTGGTTTCTGTGCTGACCTTCAACACATGTAGCAACACAACGAAGACAGTAGTTCTTGTACTTAGTATGAATCTCTTGGAAGCATTCAGCATCAATTTTCTTTCGAGTTCATGATATGTTGACATCAGGAGGAATGGATCCAGGCCAAAAAGCTTGATGATTTTACAAGCGAAGAAATGATGAGATTTCCTGAGAACCCATTTTCACCAAAGGAAGCAAACATGCATGTATGCTGCAGGTCTAAACTAGGTCATTATGAAAAAGCTGTGGAAGACTGCAATGCAGCTCTGGATGCTCAACCGTACTACACAAAAGCTCTTCTAAGACGTGCTCATTCTTATTCCAAGGTAAAATCTATTTTTCCACACCCCCTTGTGAGTTTTTCTTCCTCTCTAGACAGAAGAAGAAGAAGAAGAAGAAGATGCAGAGAGTTGCAGCAGCTGTCTGTCACTCTCCCCTCATGGTCTCAGCACTTTTAAACAAGCCCCCGTTCCTTTGGGTTTTTGAAATTGGATATGTAACAGATGGAGCGGTGGGACCAGTCACTGAAGGATTATGAGGCCTTGAGAAAAGAAATGCCTGCAAATAGGGATGTTGAACGTGCACTGTTTGAGGTCCAAGCTGCAATAAAAAAGTTGAGAGGATCTGCAACAGAACTGAAGAAGCAGTTTGGTTTTGAAGTTGATGTCTGCAGCAATGATCAATTAAGGGAGGCCATCTCAAATCATGGTATGCAGAATTTGGTTGTATGATTTCACACTGTATGATTCCAGAGCATGATTTTCCTGAGTTAGAGTATCTCCAACCCTGCTCAGTATGTGGCCCTCCAACAGTATTGCTCACATCCAAGATTAGTTTTCTTTTTTTTCCCCTTTCCAACCCCACCCATAAAACTGAAACTGGGAGTGCAAAAGGTGGGAGACTATTAATAGCAACCCACCTAAACCAATCAAACCATCAAGCCAATCAACAGCAGATGTGAGGCTTTGCCGTACCTTTTGCCAGCCTCAGCATCCTGTGCAAAAATGCTGGGCCAAAACCATTTTGATGAGCCAAACTGGCATGCTTTGACTTTTCTTCATCCAAAGTTTGCTGTACAGTGTACCAGTGGGGTTGCTCATAGAAATCCTTGATGGGTGGAACAAGCTCTTATTTTCAGGTACTAGTATATGAATACAGATTGAGGCTTGAAAGGCATCATTACCATACATGTACCCTAGAGTCAGTACATATATGGAAATTGGCAACAGGAACTTGCAGTCGGTCCTTGCAATGTGGACTAACTTTTGCACTAACTTTTGCACATTTAGGGATAGCGGTGGTGCAATTTAACACAAGATGGAGTGAAGGATGTAGACAAATGGCATCAGTTGTGGAGCAACTTTACAAACTAAACCCAACTGTGAACTTCTTTAAGGTGATCATCTACACATCCTCCGTCCTTTTTTCAAAAGAACCAAATACACAATCCTTTACTCAAAAAATGCATGTGCACCAATCGAGCAGCCCAACACCAATTTTACTTATAATTTTTGTGACTCTGGCAGGTTTCTCATAGAAGTGGGAAAGGGGGTTGTCTGGCATTCATTTTTCTGCATCTCTTCTGTATATATGCAGTGTATGATTGTGTTATTCAGACACTAATTGGTCTCTTGTATGGCTTTTATGCAGGTGGACATTGAGGCAAATCCATATCTGGCAAAGGCTGAAAATGTGGATTCTGTGCCTACATTCAAGATCTACAAGAATGGGTTCAAGGTGATGGAGTTACCTAACCCAACACCTCAAGGATTGGAGAATGCTCTAAGCCACTTACGTAAGTACTAGAAGCAGCCATCCATTTGTATACAATTTGATAGGGAATACCTCATAATCCACAAGAAAAGAATAAAGTGCGATTGTGCTAATTGTGCACATAGATTATTACATATCCCAAATTGAAAATGTATCCATCAGGTTTTTGTCTTCTCTCTCTCTCCCTCTCTGGGAGGAGCCTCACCTTCTTTCCTTATACAGGAGGCCTCAGTGTCAAGGGCAGAGCAATATCTCACAGCTAACCCAACACCCATTTTCACATGAAAAAAATATTTGAGACTGCAACTAGTTTAGCCTTGCCTGTAATTATGGTTTTTCAAAAAAATAGGTGGCATTTGCTTGCTCTGTATGGAAGCAAGCCTTTCTGTACCCATGTTATGATTCTTAGAGTTGATTCCATGATATGTTAATGAAGAAACCAGACTTGTTTGCACATTAGACTATGAGAGGGGGAAAGAAAAAATGGGTCTCTTCATCGAAGGGATTTGCAAAGACATTGTGATTGAGTGAAACTAAGACAAATCAACTACCGGATTTATTATTCCTCCATTTGTTTCCTTTTTAATACTCATTGAAACTCTGATTTTTCCTTGAACTAAGCGACACCTTATCTTTCTTCATAGCTTTCATCTTCTGGACTCAAAATACTAAGCACTACAAACTCATGCTAAACATGTGTGCGAATTGTTGATGCATGAGCTATTAAAAGGAACATCCATGATTTTATTGTCACAACCATCATCAATCAACTTCACAATTGATGCATTATTTCCAAAACATTATATTGGACCAACCATATAGGTGATGAATGTCCATAATGTAAGTTAGCCCTGTATTGTTTAACTTGTCCCATATGGATGAATTTTATCCATGAACATCATTTATTCATGCATTATGAATGAATGAATGAATGAATGATTTCATGATGATCATCATCTTCCATACAAGATGATTTTATTTAATATTTTCCATTTTCAATCATTCCAAATGGGAAATCATCTTCACCATTAATCATTGTTCATCCATCATGGATATTTTTCAATAGGATTGTGGTCTTTAAGGGAAGTTTTCTTTGAATAAACTTGTTTTCCAACAAAATTCACATGAAATGTGTAATACAACCATTTTTTTTTTTTTGATAGCAAATTTTCACAAATTTGGTACCACATTTGTAAAGGAACACTCACACTATAACAAGTCTTGAGCACCACCCATGCTATGTTGCATGGCAAGAATACTAGGATGCACTAACCCCCAATGCTATAAACCTCAAAAGATAAGGGATCTCTATTATCAAGTGTCTTCACATAACTATGGTAGAGTATAAAACCAACTCATCATGCTCTTTGTGGATTTAGGGTTTAGTCCTGAGTCCATAAAACTTGCAAAGGGATTACACAAGAATTGGAAAATGTGCAGTCCAAAATCAATCTGCCACACTTAAGAGTTTTAAGTTTTATGTACACACCTCTTGTGTCATATATCTACTAAAGGGCACTCTGAAGGCTTCCTTGGAGAAAACAGGTATATGGGTGCTTATCAGCAACCAAACCATCCATCCAGCAACTACAAAGACCTGTTCGTCTGCTTGCAACAACTTGTTAAGGGAATTCTGTTGTGGTCCCAATTTTGGGACCGATCTTCTTGCTAGTAACTCTTGCTAAAAGTTGTTTAGTTTACATACACAGCTTGGGGAGAGACTTCACAGGTCTCAGAGAATGTTCAAAGTTGTTTCTTTCACTGGACCAACCACTAATTCAAAACAAGGGCACCGCATAATTAATGGGGGATTGGGTGGCGACCAATCCCCCTCTAATAGAACCCATCTTTGGATTCTCATGATTTACAAGTAGAACTCGTGAATGGATTTTGAATCCTGAAATAAGTCGGATATGAGCTCATCAAACATGACCTTGAAAATCGTGTGCTCAATTTCGACACCCAATTCTTCAACTTCTTGACTTATTTCAAACCATCTACGTCCATGCACCCTCATATCTCTATCCACAAGACTCTGCAATGCATTGGTAGCAAAGTTGCGACACTTGCAAATCTTCCCATAGACTTCAGTCACCAACTTCCCACCAGACTTGCTGTCCAGCTGCAGTTTTTTACTTGTTGCTGACGCAACATCATCCCTGCATGCAAATTGCAGATCACAAAACACATCCAGAATGATCTCGCTCACACTGTCAAATAGTAGTCTTCGGTCACCACGCTGCCACAGAGAGCTTTGACATGATGGGTCCTTCTTAACAAAATTTTCTTCCCTGCTGCTCCTAGTGCTGCTCTGTTGCAGCAGCTCTGTTGCATCATCATCATCATCATCCATGTCCTTGTCCTGCAATGAGATGGTGGTGCTCCTCTGGAGTTCAAGTTGCTCAAACAAAAATGGGTTGAATTGACAAACTCCTGGACAAAAACATGTTTGCATGGGATTTGAGAGAAATTTGGAGGCATCGAGAACTTCTTGGATGTAGCTCATCTCTTCCTGTTCACTGTCTACCAGTGAATTTGATGCAGGCATCATCATGTTGTTACTCCGGAAACTGGATATGTCTAGAAGGGCTTGCCGAACTTGATTGCTCTGAGAAACTACCACCAAAAATGGCCGTCCTCCACCAGAGGTGCCTGCAGTCTCAGCAACTCCTTGAAGAGCCTCTTTGTCCAAAAGTAACGAAGGTTCTGTACTTGCAGTATTGTACCCATCCTCCACTATCCCATCAAGACTCTGCTCAGATTCTGACAAAAACCAGAACACCGCAAGTAAAGAAGGGCCTTATTAGAGAGTCAATCCCAAGACTTCAGCAAAAGTAAGAAATTCACAAGGGGTACTCAAACTTGTGAAGCCCCTCATGTGGGTGGCTTACATGCTACACATTCATTTGAAGTGACAAGATATGTTTCTTCAAGAAATGATCCAAAACAAAAAGAGACCAGTGCCCTGAACACACACAGGAGACCAATTTTAGGCCCTGCTGCCATTTGCAGCGAGAATTTTTTTATAGGGCTAGGTTCTTTGCAGGAAGTACCAGAGATGCTTTCCTCAGAAGTGGTTGGGCTTTCATCAGGGAATGGGGATTCGAGAATTGATACAGGACTTGGATGTCCACTTTCTTCCATTGAAGCATGCTGCAGCTTTGCATCAACGTCCTTCTTGTCCAACTGTGTCAAGCTGGGGACTTCAGTATTGTCCAAAATCTTATTTACGAATATCGGGGTTGTCTTCATCAGATCCTCACTCCAGCCAACATTCAATGTGATCTTTAGGTTCTGAAACCCCCCTCCAATATGGACCGACCACAAAGAAAAATCAGATGTCACAATTTGAAGATCTGATATTCTACTTCTGGAATATAATTAACCCACGTTGTCTGAAATACCATAGGGTTGAATCTTATGATAAAAATTGAAAATGACTTGGGTCCCTCAAAGACTTAGATGTAACTAGAAGATCTGTAATAGAAAAGATTAGAGTGATGTGTATACTACTAACATACGAGATGATTGACAATTGCACTCGGTGTTGCTGAACATGAATGGCGAGGAGGTCAAATCCTTACTTCTTGGTTGTTGCTGTGATCAGGAGAGCTGCAACCATGGAATGCTGTGCTTGAGCTGTTAGTACTGAAATCAAGTCGGACAATATTGTCATCATTTTCAGGTAAACTCAAAAGCTTTGAGCCCCAAATTTGATTCAAGCTTGTAACCTCTGTTTCAGATACAAAGAATTGGCACAAACTGGAATGACCTTGCTGAATAGAGGATGATGATGATGAGGACAATGACAAATCCTTTTTGTCATGGTCATGACTCTGCAGGTTCTGCAATGAGCTCTTTGGAGAACCCCCTGGGACTGGAAAGTCTTCTGAAAATGTTTTGGGAATCCAATCATTACACATCATTCCAGGGGTTGTTGAAGTGGAATTTTCAGATCTGATCATAGAATCATCTTCCTTAGATCTTCGTTTCAAATGGGTCTCATCCCATGGGAGCTGTGGAAAAACTAGTTTGTTGACACTCCTTCCTGTTGTTGCATGGAACAGAGATGTCTTCTTCCCAGCATTGAATTGTGGATTCATCAATAAGTGGGTTTGTGAATTTGACAACAATGTCTCCCTTGGAACAGAAGCAGCTGTCAACTCACTTTCTCGCACAGCATCATCACCTGCCAAGTTTCCAGCAATGTTGTCACCTCGAACCAACAGCTCCAGATCACAACAAGTTGTCTTCATCATCTTCACAGTCCCATCAGGTCTGCGGATTTTAATTTTTTTTTTCCTGCCAGAAGGTTGGAACCTCAAATTTTTGTCTAAAGTGGCAGCACTGGCAGAAGCAGCAGCAGCTTCAATAGATCTGCAACTATGCTGTAGTATTGACCTCCTCACATGAAGACTTTGTGACTCTAGGCAGCTATCTCCTTCTTCATCACTCCATTCTCCTTTGATCCTGTATTTTTTATTACTGAGCAGCTTCCCAGAATTCGGCACACCTCCATGGATCACCTTTGCATCCAATGCTGCATTGCCTGGGTTGGGAAGTTGGTGACTTTGAGAAGCACCTAAATGAACATATGTGTTGGAATGTGTTGGCATGCATTTCTCTTGGTCCCCAGTAGTTTCGTTGTTTTCTTCCTTGAACATGGCTCTGGATTTGAACTGCTGTATCATTCCATATGGACCCCTGATTGGCTGCAAACTTGGCCTTCCATTTACTACAGTTGCTGGAGTCTGTAGGTCCTTGACAAATCTCAAACTCCATCCATCGAATTCTGACTCAAATTTGCATTGAGGCTGAGCTTCTTTCCACCTTGTATTGACCTGTTTGACTGGGGACTTCTGCTGCTCTTGCTCCATCTGCTGCTGCTCCAAAGCTGTCATCTTTTTGGATTGATCATTCTGCAAGTTTGAAACCCCAGAGAAGACCTTGTTGATTTGCTGTTGACGGTCACTAAATTTCTGTTTTTCATCAACTTTTTTTCTGTGAGTACTTTGCAGTGAGTTCTGAGCTTCATAGGGATCATGGCTCCTTTGCCTGGGCAGTTCAATTTTGGTGAAGAGGTGGTGGTGGGTACTGTCACTTGTGTTTGTTTGGTTTCCCAAGTTAGTCTTGAACTCCAGGATTGAAGCCTCTGGAGAGCCCAAAATTTTGGGACTCGAGAGGAGGTGGCTTCGAGAAGAGAGAAGAAATGGAGAACTTGGTTGAGACTTCTCTGCTATCAAAGAACGCTCATGAAATATCCCCAAGTTCCCTTGTTGCACTAGTAGTTTTGATCCATGATCATGATCATCTTCTGTTGCATGACGGTGGCTTGAAAATGCTGATTCTCCCCAGAGCACTTCACTTGCACTCAAGTTGGAAGTCAAACAATGTTGTCCAGTACTGCCATGGCAGCTACAGCTCCTTCTGATCACCTTGCAGCTGGCCTCCTCCTTAGTTCTTAAGCACACCTCATCACTTCCACAGCTTCCTTGTCTTTCCAAATTTTTGGAGCTTGTAATAACATGATTGGAGCCCAGCTGACTTTTCGCTGAATACGGTGACCCCTGAATCGACTCCAAACAATGTGTTGTTGGCTCAAATCTGTGCTTTGTATCCAAATCTGGGTGCAGGACATTGTCTCGTAAACATGACTCTGGAGTCAAGAAAAATCCTTTCCTCTTCATGAGGATATTGTTCCCACTAGAATGAGCTTGAAAATCAGAAGGTAGACTCAATGTGTCCCTGGCAGCTTGATATGCTGCTTCTGCTGGTCCCTCGAGTGTTGTTCTCATACTACTTGGACCAAAAGGAGCATCTTGTTGCTCATCCTCCTCTAGATTGTCCAGATCAAGCTTCCATCGAGTTACAGGCTGCTGCCACTTTTCTGTCACTGAAGATTGTGTTGTGCTCAGATGATTCTCATCATCAAGCAAATCAGCACAAGGTCGATGTTGAGTAGGAGGATGCATGAGATCAGTTGGAGTATTTCCAGCTGCACGCAGTGACTCAAGGCCCATCATTCGAGCAACCACCCCTGGAGGAGGAGGAGGAGTTGGTGCTTCTTCTTGTAGCTCGTTTCGTTCATCACTGAATGTCAATGATCGGCTTAAGAGATGCTGCTTTCTTGACAAAAGCATCTTGTTCCTTGGCCCAGTAACCCCATAACATGAACGATTCTCTTCTTCATTCTGCTGCCCCCATGGAAACAAATATATACTCTCACAAGGTCAGAAACCAGATCTAGAGAACTAGCTCAAAGAACTAGAGATGACATGAGCAAGACATAAAAGTCATCTCTTACAATCAGCAGCTAGATCATGGCCAGTGCAAGCTACATTCAACCAATTTGGATTGTCACAGTGGCATATTTGTAATGTGGGTGTAATTCAAACGGCACAAATGTATTTTATGTCACATTTGGGCACACAACATGTGTAAAACAGTGATCTCTAAATGGGATTTCTTTCCATATCTGCAGTACGGGTGTGATTCAGACAAGACAAATGTATTTCTATGCTACATTCAGGCACACATGTACAAAGTAGTAATCTCTAGATAGGAGACATTTTTCTACAGATTTGCCATGTGGGTGTCATTCGCACAAACAGGACATTTATGTATTTCATGTTACATTTGGGCACACATGCACAACAACATACTAATCTGTAGGCAAGGATTTTTCTACATATTTAGAGTGTGGGTGTGATTCTAACTGTGCAAATGTATTTTATGCTACATTATATTTAGGCACATATGTGTGTTTAGCTGGGATTTTTCTAAATGGGAAAAAATGACTTGAAATCAATCAAGAAGTTGTTGATGTTGTTGCCTAGCTACTTAGTGTCATCGTAGCGCTCAAAAAAAGAAAATACAAAGGAAATGTTTCCCAAATGGATTGACTTATGGAACCTTTTTTTTCTGGCCACTTTTTGGTCCACTCAACCTTGCAATCAACAACAACCTTGCACTCACCCATCACCATTCAAGCCCTCTAGCTAGCTCTCAAGTAGAGTAGAGAATGAGAGAGGTCTGAGATCCTCACTTGCAATAAAAACTTGTGTGCCGGTCTTCTGATACAATTAGAATCTGTGCACTGATCCTTGATGAAGCCTTGATGATGAGCACCACCACCACCACCAGAGCTACCCAATCTTGATCTCCTTCTGTGGGGGCTTATGGAGTCTGCTTGCACGCCTGGCAGTGACCTATGACCTACCCATCCACCCACCCACCCATCAACCACCACACACAAGATCTGCAATCAGAAAACTTAGCAAGAGGGCCTAAACAACACATGATGAGCCTAAGAGACTAGTACTAACTTTCTTTGTAGCAGCTGGTTGAGAATTTGAGATGTGCAACAAGTACAAATTCTATCAAGTTGAGGACTCTGGATTTGAGCTTCAGGATCTTCTTGAACTGCAAGGATTTTGGAGGTTGAACTTTGATGCACATAGAGAGACTACTTACAACTACATCATGTTGTTTGAAGATCATGAGCTGATGTGTGAGTCTCTCTCTGTCTGGTTTCTGAGCTGCATTGGTACTACAGAGAGATGTGAATATGAAACAGGTCATGGGTGGGAGGGGGCTGGGCATTGAACCTGGAGTTGACATCCAGTTGGAGGATGCAGAAGGAATTCGTTTGCCAGGATGATGATGCCAATCAAAGAGTTGCTGCAAGAGAGAGCTAACACAACCCTGAACTCGGGGTGACTGCACATGATTGAAAGCTGTTGTGCTGCTGGGATAGTTACAGGAGAAGTTCTCATGATCCACACTCATCATGTAAAGAACTTCCTCAGAGAAAGAAACACTCAAGCCTGTCACTCACTCCCAGCAGCTTGCTGCCAGTTGAATCTCAGGTGAGATGAAGAAGAAGAAGAAGAAGAATATAAGCTTGAATCTTCTGTGGAGTTGATTCTCACCACCCCAGCATGCCAACAGCAGATTCACTTCACTCCAAAGTTCAGCAGCTGGCACCACTTGGAAAATATGATTCTGCTGCAGCAATAGATATATAAATATTTTTCTTAGACCTGCAGCTGTTGCAGAGGTTGATGAGCTGATTGCTTCAGGCCAAGAAAGCTTCATGTCAAGAATAATGAGAATATTGTGCAGCTGTGTAACAGTAGATTGTAAAGCAGGTGGAAGAGGTGCACACTACACAGACACAGTGCTGCACACAGACAGAGAAGAGTCTCAACACAGTCTAATAAGACAGACTTGGCTGTGAGAATTGCAAACAACACACAAATGTCAGAAACAGCTGGTATTGAGCTCTTGAATGTGCAAGGAGATCAAATGCAAAGAAGAAAGAATTGTTACTTCTGGAAGAGGCTGCTTGAGATTATTGACACAGGGAAAAAAAAAAAAACTTGACAAGAAACATGACCTAGCTTTACTACTTATTCAAGAACAACAAAGCTCAAACAGAATGAGTACTCCACATGCAGCACACACATGAATCGATCAATCCATCACGAGAGACGCAAGGAACAATAACAACAACAGTAGTAGTAGAGAGTTATAATACTTGGGGATGGAGAATAAGAATGTAGTTTCAAGATCCCAAAAACCCAGAAAACAGAACACACCACAGATCTTGCAGAAACAAAAAGAGAATCCAAAAGCTTCTTTTTCTGCTGCTGCTGGTTCTGCATCTTCTTTCTTTCGGTCCAAATATACTGACCGACAGAAATGATGAGCAGAATTCCAAACAGCACAGATCAAAAGAGCTGAATAATGTCGCAGAAGAGAGAGCAAAGCTCAAAACAAACAACTCGTGAAACACGATTCTGACTGAGTCTCCTGCATTCAGTATGAGTAAGCTCAGCTGACAAAGGAAGTAGCATGAGTAGTAGTCTAGCTCAACTCATCATCACTGAGCCCCACAGAAAGCTTCCATTTTTAGTAGTGGTAGTAGTGATAGAAACAAGCTCTGCTACTTCTGCAAATTCAACAACAACAATCACCACATTAGAAGCAGTTTGTTTGGATAGCTGCTGCTGCTGCTGCAGCGATTCTGAAAACAACTTGATTTAGATTTTGACTTAACCATGAATCAACAACTTCGTACTACTAGTAGAAATCAACTTAGTCGACAAGACCCATCAAGCAAGCAACAAAACCCCATCAAGTAGCAACAAAACCCATCAAGCAACAACTTCTTAAGTACTAGTACTAGAAATCAATTCAATCCACAAGACCCATCAAGTAGCAACAAAACTCATTAAGCAACAACAACAACTAAGAATCAACTTAATCCACCAAACCCCATCAAGCAGCAACAAAACCCATTAAGCAACAGCAACAGCAACAACTAGGAATCAACTTAATCCACAACATGCATTAAGCAAGCAAAGCCCACAACAAAACCCATCAAGCAACAAGTAAATTAGCCATGTTAAGCAATTATACTTGAAGCCTGGAGACTTGCTTGAAGTTTGGCTTTGCATCCGGATTCGTCAACTGGTATTAAACTAGAAACACAAACCAAGAGCAGTTGATGCTTGGAGCTGAAGAGCAAAGAAGATGGGAATTTTTTTATAAAAACATTTGTGGGTGGCAACAAAAATTGTAGGAACTAATAAATTTACTAGAAACTAAGGGAGACAGTTCTCCACAATGGGCCAAAATGTAATTGAACTCCAAATCTAAAGTGATGAGGTCTGAGTATAACCATACTGCAACAATGGCAGCTGATTGCAGTCCAGAAAAACCAACTTTGGGGTTTTTGGGGGGGAGGGGAGCAGCAAACCTATTGTAATTGTAACTCTTGTTTGTATTATTTTCCTGGGATGGGTATTATTATTATTGTGTTTTTGTTGTTAACTTAAGTGCTTTTCAGTACTTTGTACTAGTAGTGTTCATGTATTTGCTACTACCGACATGCACAATCTGCCAAAGAGACAAGGTTCCAGAAGACCCAACAAGTAGTTGACCCGGATACTTAGGATAACAAAAAATTTGCAACAGAATCAATCCCCAGTAGTGGCAGCCCAGCCCAGCCCAGCACTATGATGAAAACAATAGATGTTGTGGTGCATACCCCCGACCAAAAATACACACACAAAAACAAAACCTCCATTAAACCTGACTCTTCCTCCTCCTCCTCCTCCTCCCCCTCCATTTTCCTCCTCACCACAAGAACAAGGGGTGTGTCACACAGTGGCCTTGCCATCTACATTAAAAAAGTATCTTTAAGGCAAAAGAAGAATTATGGAAACTCAAAATATTTCACCATGCAAATATATAATCTTCAAAAAAATCCTCCAAAACAATCTTTCAAGATATTATAACTCTATTATAACTAATCTCAAGTTTCAACATAAGCCAAAATGTCATCTTTCAAAAATCCTCATATAAGAGAAAATAGACCTATTATTATTACCTTTGGGCCATGCATATTGAAAATGTTTTCCTAGTTTAGAAAGTTCAAGCTTCTTTGTAAACTTAATAGTAATGATTGGAGTCAATTCCATTGATTTCATATATGTCACGAGAAAACATATTGAAGATACTAAGTAGGGTCATATCTGATTCATGGGAATGATGGACATTTAAAAACTACTAGGTGGCATGATTTTGATCAGTCTTAAAATATTGTTTTGGGTTACTAATGATAAGACTTACTATACTCAAATGAAGATCAAATATAATCAATCACTAAGTTCTTCAAGTATTGAAAAAGATTGTGAGAGGGATTTCATGAATCATTTTTTTATTAAGACTAATGCAGTGAACTTGTAGTACAATAAAGGTATAAACTACTTGAACACCATGTCATGATATTTGCATTGAATTTTGTAAATTTTAGTTGTAATTACACTTTATGTTATATTATTCATGATATAGTCAACAACTTTTACCACTTACAAAAACACTACAAGTGCAACTAAACCAAAAATTGCACAAGAAGCTCTAAAATAAAATCAAACACCTAAGGAATAATTAGAATAAATTTTTGAAATAAATGAAGTGTCAAATCATTTGCCTCCTACTCAAAACAAAATAGCTTGGTGTTGGCAAGGTCTTGTAATGCAAAGCTAGTTTGGAATTGGTTCAAAATTTAGCTAGTTGTTCAAAAACCAAAAAGCTCCTCCACTTTTGGAGGGAATTGAAAAGTTTGGAGATGTTTGGTTATGCAATGCCTGAGGAATGAACAGCCACAACAGCAGCTCAAAGTCAATGACATGCATTGTAGGAGATTCATATTTTATATATATGTTGTGTCTGACCCACATAGGTTCCAAAGTTGTCGTCAATGTTGCAATCTGATTTGAATCAATTCAGGGATCCAAAAGTTTGAATTTCTCTGTTTTTTAAGGTTCCCAATGAGAGATTATGAACTTGCCGCCCACCCAAGAATCAGATCAACCCCTCTCACTCAAACATTGATCTTTTAGTAGAAGGTATAATTTTTGTTTTTCGGTTGATACTGAGAGAGTACCGCAGACAGACAGACAGACAGACAGGTCCTACAATCCAAGCAACAACAACAAACTCTAAAGGAGTTGGAAATGACATTGTTTTTCAGTTGGATTACTACATAATTTGCACATGACATGTTCTTCTACAAAGCATTACAAGAGCTGATTAACTTATGTTCATGTCATTTTCGGGCATACAATGAAACTCTAAACCAACCACGTCCTGGAATGTTGCAAATCATAATGTAAAGCACCCATGTCAACGAACAACAGGGATTCACAGGTTTGAGCCCTTATGGATGGGGGCCGTAGCCTGAGTGAACAAGACGAAGAGAATCTCTGAGGACCCCATGTGTGGGTCCACTAATATCTTCTGGCTAAGAATATGATTTAATTTTTTTAATTGAAAGATGATAAGGGTTTTTACTCTTCACAAAGAAGTTGAAAATATTTTTGAAAGGAAATTCAATGTTAAAACCGAGCGTAACCCATTCATCTGCCATCCTTACACCCAGTGAATGCAAGTTGACTAGGCTGCTTGGCAAGAGTGAACCAGCATCCACCAGTGCACCATGAGGATGGATGATAGATAAGTGGTTACAAAGACGGGTTTCAAGTTCCCTAGATAACAACCATGGTCATTAGCTCAGTTGCTTTTTTTTACTACCTACCTTTTAACAACTTGCTTGCTTGCTTGCCCAGGTTCATCAGGAGGTAGGTAGTAAAAACAGCCCTTACATAGGTATAAATTATCTATGTACTCACCTAGTAGTGACTTATTTACTTAGGTATAAAAGACATACTTCTTACAAAATGGGTTACCAAGGTGAAACCAGATATTAACTCAGTTAAGGGATTCATCCACAACTCAGTCATAAATGGATAGCTAGAGAATAATATTCACAATAAACCCTAAACCCTAGAGTCATAATATCCACAGGAATATTTAAGAACACTGAAAATTCAAAGGAAACATTTCCCATAATTCTTTACAAAACCCCATTTGACCCAAATTCCTCCCAACCCTGTAATTTACTTCTTAATGGGAGAAACCAGAGCACTTGTGGGTTTTGGTGCTTCTGACTGCTGAACCTAGCTCATCATCATCAATATGGAAAGGGCAACAGACCCAGCCAGCCCACTAGCTAGCAGCAGCAGCAAGCACAAAACTTTCATCGTGAGGGCAGATTGAGTGTTGCAGGGGTGATCACAGTAGCCTAGTAGGTGTATGTGAAGCAACCAGCTGTTCTTCATTTACTGAGTCTTTTAAAAAATCACACAATAAAAGCATTATGAAGGGAAGAAAGGTACCAACATGGTTCCAGTTCCAATCATGGTTTTTTGCCACTAGTTTCTTCTTTCCTTCACCACACTACAAAACATGTGTACTTTCACAACCACTACAAACATGTGTATCAGAGCTTTGCAGAAGTAGTAATCAAACCTATCTCCACCCTTCTTCTTCACTAGTGCAGTTTTACAGTTGGATTCTCACCTCCCCTAGGCAAATTGGCTGTTTCAGAGTGTACTTTCAAATTGATGGCATTCTACTTTTTGGTATGCAAAAGTTTGTGTTGTTGTGGTGGAGCTAGCCAAGCAAGCCTAAAATGCATTCCATACACTGATCCATGGCAACAAATGCAATGGTAGAGGTAGAGATTTGTAGTATGTATTTTCTAGCTCTATCATTTCCATGCTCCATGTTGCAGATTTGCTCTTAACTTATTCTTTTGTCCCTTCCTCCCCATCTCTGTGTTTTTCTCATCAGATTCTGTTCTTCATTATTGCATGGTCTGGAGGTGAAGAGGGGGCTGACCTCTCCCACCTTGAGCATTACAAGTCTTTATACAGACTAAGAGGGGCTTCACACTAGGGCCTGATTTATATAAGTCTCAATTTCATTTTTTGCAATTTGATTGGTCTAAAGCTCCAAATTGGGACCAAGTCCTTCACACTAGGGCCTGTTTTACAAGTCCCAACCATGAGTAGGAATCCTATGTGGCTGTACTTTTTTGGCTTCATGGGTTGGGACTTAGGCAAGCAATTGGGTCGAGCCAAAATGAAAACCCAACTCCAAAGACAAGTCCCAACCATATATTTTATTGAAATAATGAAAAAGTGGCTTGATCTGGTCCGTTCATTGTATGAGTCTTGCTTTGACATCAAATCAAAGTTGGCGGGCTGGTTGTCTTTCTTTTGCAAGTGTGTTTGAGCTAGAGCAAAAGGTTTAGGGCAATTTATTTATTTTTTCATGTGAAAAAATGGAGAGGTTTTCACAAAATGCTTATGGGTACAATTTGGAAAAGTGTGTTTGTTTAGAGAAATTTGTTCCTGTGCATTTCATCCATTTGCATTTCAATGTGAAACTCAAACCTTTTTTAAAACAACCATCATCATGATTTCAACTCTTTGTTGGTACATTACAAGTTGTTGCAATGACAACATGCCCACAATGATAGTTTCACTACAATAAAGAGAGGGAAAACGACCAATATGTGTTGTTTTCTTGTATCCAATGCTTCAAACTCAAAGAGAAAATATATATATGTAAAAAGGTAAAGCGAACAAACAAAGAGAAATGACAAGATTTAAGGATTAAAAAAACTTGGGACTTTGCCTTCCTCATGGGACTTGGGCCTTAGAGTTGGAATCAAGTTCTTCACACTATGGCACACCAAGTTTGAAGAATAATATTGTTTATTATACCCCCAAGGCTTGATTTCCATGGGACTTTGCCTCTTCTTGGGACTTCCGAAATCAAGCCTTGGTACAAAGTGTGAAACACCCCTAACAAAGAGGGAAAAACTTACTGATTGCCACAAGTAGGAATAAGAGCCTCTTCACCTTGTGACCACTAGCCCATGATAGGGATCGGCTTTATAAAGAAGCGTAAAAGAGGGTGGGGGGGGGGGGCGGGGACATGCCCTTCCACATAAGCCTTTTGGATTCACACAAGGCGAGACTCGCACTAAGACCACAATGGTGAAGCAGCATGGTGGCACAGGACTCTAAGCTGGTGGGCTGGGGTTCAACTCCCTAATCTGCCATATGGATTGGGCTATGGGGTTTCAAAATCAAAACTTGGGGCCAATGGGGCTTGTCTCAAGGCTATGGGGCATCTCCCTTTGGGACAACTTAATGTTGTTCCATAATCAAATTTAGTGTGGTTCCATGGGAAGTCCCAAAATGACTTGGTGTTATCCTGAAAATGACTATTTGTGGTTGGGCTACAAGCCATAGCAAATCAATTGTCTTTGTGAATCAAATTTGGAAGAGTTTAGAGTAACTCCATGTTAACCATGTGTCTTGTGGGATGCGCAAGTTGCCAAGAATTAAGATTGAGATGGTGCAGGGAGTTCAATGGTGCAAGAGTACAACGGATGAACAAAAGGGTATCACATCTAACATTAGAGAAGGATTTTGTGCTTATGGTTGAGACAATGGAAGTTGCTACAAAGGTGAAAAGAAAACCAAAACTTCAAAAGGCGTAGGACAAAGATGAAGATCAAGGTGGATGCAATGACGAAAAGTTGTAGCCACCAAAAAAATATCAAAACTAATTCATCTAGAAGTCATTGCCTTAACTATTGATGAATGGGAAAAGATGTGTCGTTAAAAAGCAAACCAAGGCAAAAACCAATCAAATGGCACATGCTACTCGCTTGAAATTGATTATCTCCCAAAATTCATTAACCTCGAGAACCCAAAAGGACATGCTAGAAATGTGAAAACTTTGCAAGCCATGTTGCTTCAAAAAAGTGAAGTGAATAAAGGAAAATAAGCCTAAATCAACAAGAACAGCAAAAAACAACACCTATGCAAAAATCATCAAAACCCAAACCTCAACTTTTTTTCATTAGGAAGGATGCAATGGCCAAAAGAGTGTGTAAATGAGCTCTCCAACAAAAAGCTTATTTTGAAACACAAGCCATTGTCACAAATATTAATTGACCTAGAATGACCCAATCCTTGTTTCAAAATCATGCCATGGAATGGTGCATGGCGCAAAAAGACATAAAGATAAACTTGATGGAAACTTTGTTTTGGATTGATTTCAAGATTAAGTTGAACAAGAAGTTCACTACCCATAACTAATTCTTGAAGGACAAGCAAGAATTGTTAAGTTTGCATCAAGGGAAGGATTTGGAGCTTTGATGCATTATGTTCAAACTTTCAATTTATTGTTGAATTTTGTCCCAATAAAGAAAGAGTATGCTCATAAGGTGACATTCTTTCATGGCCCACAACCTGGGGTTTGCAAGCTAATCCTTCAAAGGAGTGAGGTTTCAAAAACCTACCAAAAATTGACAAAGGAGGCGAAGCATATAGAAAATGACTTCACATTTCACAAGAATAGTAGTGGCCAAAGTGGTCACCCCAAACTTCAAAGGCAAAAATTCCAAACTTGAAGGTGGCTTCAAGGGAAACAAGAAAAGGAAGTGTGAAAAGGTTCCTCTTAAAGGCAAATAATTGAATGGTTACAAGCTAAGGTGGTTCATTTTTTATGAATATGCCACTTTTTGAAAGTCCATATGGTCATGTTAAATTGAAAATCTACTACAATATCATTGATGAAATGGAGAATCACATAGTGGTTAATGAACTTTAAAGGTCCATATAAAATAAACCATTTTAAACAATTCCTTAATATACATGTAAACTTAAAGAAAAAAATTGAAATCCACCCAACAATGATTATCATTGGGACTTGTGAAAATATGACTCATTTTAAACTATTTAAAAGTTCATAATTTTATTTTTGGTTAAGGTTTTTTTAGCCAAAAAATTGTATCTATATTCATTTTGTATTAATATATCATATATTGAGTCCTTATAAAATATCCCAAATAAAAACTATACACAAAAATACATGTGTATAAAGGAATAAATTAAAAACCAATCAATATTTTCAACTTGAAAAGTTCATTATTATACATTTGGTGTATGTACATGTTACAATGTCTTTATATAGTTGTACTTTTATTCAAGTTGAAAAATTTTAATCTAGCCACAAATTTAGCGTATTGTTGATTTTATGATATGTTAATCCATGTAAATGTATGACACTCTACAAAAAAACACATTGTGATGTGGAAAGTGAATCATCCTATCTTACAATCACCTAGTCCTATGATGAAAAGAAGTTGAAAAGGGACTTGAACAAGATTAAATGTTTCAAGTGCACCAATTGGAACACATGATCAAAGACTATTTAAAACTAATTAAGGTAAAGCAAGACTTACAAAAAAAAAGACAATTTTGTTATCAAAGCAAATGTGACCAAGTTGGGGCCAACCTTGATTTCACTTAATTATAAGGTGAAAACTAACATGTTTTATGATTTTTTGGATTCAAGAGCCACACATTCATTCATGAGAATGAGTGTTATTGAACAATTAAGGTGGGCTACCACAAAGGTGGTGAAACCCCTCAAAGTGCAATTGGCACAAAGTGAAATGAAGCCAACACATAAGGTGATGTTTATAAGCACAAAGAATGTGATGGGGCCAAGTTCAAGGCAAACTTCACAATGTGTGAGTTGAAATTTTTTTATAAACCATCATTGACAACACCTTTTGGACACCTATTGTGTTGATATTTTGAAAGAAGGTGAGTTTTAATTGAAAGTCATAATTAGGTTTACTAATAAATTAGTTAGTTCAAATGTTGAATACCAAGCTAATTTAATGATAGTAAGTATTCATGTAGTTTTTTTGCAAGAATTGCAAGGAATTTCATTTTTTATTTTTAATCATCCAATGAGTTTAATGTCAAGGTAAAAAGCCAAAGGGGTTGGGTAATGGCCTATTTGTATTTCAAACATGGCTTTTAAAAAATTGAACATTTTAATAAACAAACTTCCCAACGAGTTGCCTCCTTGTCATGATGTTGATCACAAAATTGTGGTGATGCTACATGCCAAGGTCAACACCACCTTCTAAAACTTTTTATAGGTTGAACCAAAAGGACTAAAAAAATTCAAAATTTAAATAAATGACTTATTGGAATGAGGATATAGTAGGTCAAGTCACCTTATAAAACCCAAGTGCTATTTGTGGACAAAAAGGATGACAACTTACACATGTGCATTGACTATCACACTTTTAACAAAACTTGGGCTCCACGTTGTTATGCACTACCATTGACAATTTTCCTTCTTATTATGTTCTCATATGATTATAAATAATTCATCATTATTTATCTCAATGTCAAATTTAATTTCAGTTAATATAAACATGAAAATGCACATGTTAATTTGGCTTTTCATATCATGTTGGTGATGGATAAGAAAAGAGGTGAAATAGTTATAAGGATAAGAGATAGTTATTAGGAAGGAAGTGTTGTTGGGCTTGGAAATGAGGTAGTTATACTTGACAATGTCTCTAGAATTGTTCAGGGATGACCATACAAAAAAATTATACAAAATCAATAAGGAGCCTATGAATACCACCCAAATTCCAATTCTTCAAATTTCTTCACTAGAATTATCATAAAGAACAATTACCCTTTACTTCAAATTGATGATTTGTTTGATCATTTAAATGGGGTGTGTTACTTCAATCAAATTAACTTGAAGTTTGGTTATTATTAAATTCACATCACAAATATGAATGTATAACAGACGACCATGAAGACTAAATATGTTCATATGAGTTCCTAAACATGCCATTTGGGTCATGTAATGTGTCATTGACCTTTACCACTTTCATGAATTCAATTTTCCATGAAAATTTGAATGAATTCATCATCATTTATGTTGATGACATTTTAATTTACTCAAATTGACAAAGGAGCATGCCCAACATTTGAAATATGTCTCGCAAAGGCTCAAAGATGATTTGTTTTATATTAATTGAACAAGAAGCACTAAATTTGCAAGGTTAGAAATGGACTTTCTAGGACATGTGTTCTCTCAAAAAGACATGGGATTTAATCCAAAAAGCATCCAAGTTATCAAAGGGTGGCAAAGTTTGGCTATTACCAAAAGGGTAAGGTCCTTCCTTGGGTTAACCAACTTCTATAAAAAGTTCATAAGGGATTTTTTTATGTTGGCCAAGCCATTCATAAACCTCCTTAAAAAGGAGTTTCCATTTGAATGGTAAGACAAAAAGCTAAAAACATTCAAAAAATTAAAAGTAAAGCTTTCACCAACAATTATGATGATTCCCAAACTTTTCCAAGCCATTTGAAGTGCACACTAATGCAAATGGGTTTGCAAGTAGAAGAATGTTGATGGAAGATGGACATCCTAATTCTTGTGATGAAATCCATTGAAACACCTTCATATGGACTTGCCAAAATAGGTAAAGGTCTATATACCCAAGATTCTTTTTATGCATTGAATTAGTGTTTTGACATTTCACACAATTGTGTACGTAATGTTTTGCACTTTTTTTTCATCTTAGGCTAATAGAAGATTTTACTTAGTTAGATGGACTTAGGTGGACTTTAAAGTGGCAAAGGAAGGATGACATCTTGGTGGTGGTGGATAGGTTTTCCAAGTTTTCCAAATTTGGATTAACAATCATAATAATGAAATCAATAAAGTTATTCTTTGACATTTGGGTCAAACACAATGGCATGTTAAAAGGTCATATCATAAAAAGAAAATTTGTTAGTTTCAATTAAATATTATAATTAAAAAATGTTATTTGTAAATAACAAGTAATTACAACTGACATTGTTAAGTTGCAAAAATTGATTATAAATAACAAAAAAAAATTAGTGTAAATGATCATGATAAAAGTTGAAACTAAGTTGAAATGAATTATGAATACACAAGTTGTGAATTATGTGCAAATTGTTATGAATTAAGAATTAAATCGTGTGAGGAGCTTGCGTAGCACAAGGGATCAGCGAAGGGGCATCGCAAAAGGTGGGGCAACATGGGCATTTGAGAGGGAGTGTGAAGAGGAAGATGAGGATCATGATTCAAGTTTATGTTCGAAGGAATGAATTTTATTGACATAAGGTGGAGTTGGATTTGGAATTGTGTGATTATGTATTACACAATCAAACAAGTGGCCAATAGATAACCTTGGCAGCAACAAGCTACAATGTTAAGGTGGAGATGGATGGGGGGAGGGAAGGGTGGAATTCTTGGACTCGGATGACATGGTAATTGAATCTACCCCCACATTTCAGGAATGTCCAACACTCATAACCCTTGCCTTTTAGAGACCACAAGCCGAACATCACCATAAGCCTAAACACATGCACACATTATCATAAGTCTAAACATATGCAAATCACATGGCAAGAGGAAAGAAAGGCACCTTATACTTCCAAGAGGCGTCTTACACCTTTGAGAGGCCTCTTGTAAGCATAAGGTGCCTCTTGCTTTTATTAAGGAATATAAGGTATGAAATATCAAAAGGGCCATGCATTTACCATTTCCTCAAGCTAGATTTCATTAGCATGGGGTAGTAGATTCTCTAATTATTTTATTTTGCAGCCCACAATTTCAAAGACCATAGTTTGCAAGCCAAAAAGGAAATTTTATTTATTATAATCTATTTAAGAAGGATGTTTGGTTTGTTTTTTTTTTTTTTTTTTTTTTTTTTTATTTGTTATATTTTTATTTTTCCCTGCTTTTTTCCTTGCCCTACTTTTTTCTTATGGTTCGATTGATTTCAGAG
>Ga0116231_10005449_pt1 | contig 25058 bp, 15 predicted proteins | sample S1TSphgellanicum_2_FD_89695 | JGI IMG/M metagenome (GOLD analysis project Ga0116231, IMG submission 89695) | Host-associated microbial communities from peat moss isolated from Minnesota, USA - S1T2_Fd - Sphagnum magellanicum MG | ecosystem: Host-associated > Plants > Peat moss > Unclassified... | reverse complement strand
TTCTTGTGACAAGAACCTTGGAGAGTTCTTGATGTTGTGTTTTGTGTTGTGAGCATTATGTTGTACTTTCCTTTCAATAAAGATTTATGTTTGCACTTGAGTAGATCTCCTATTTGTTAACACCAAATGGGTCATGCAATCCCATTTTAGACATCCACGTTTCAATATCTTTTTAATGATATAAAGAACTCCTAAATATAATGGGTTTTGACCCCTGCAATTGCTTGCTAAAGATTCGGGAGTCCATTGGGACTCCAATTCCCGAGGTGGGAGTTGCCTTGGGAGTGTGAGGGTTCATTCTCTCACGTTCTCTTGCACTCCTTAAAGTAAGATGTGTCTCCCGGGCCTCCTTCTTGTCCTGCATTTTTGCAAGCCCTTGCCTTGGTCGTGAGCCTAAAGCTAGGGTCGTAACATGAAAAGACAAGACCTTTGAAATTCACAATGTTAAGTTTGATTACTTATTCATGTTTATCATTGTAATGAGGAGGTGGACAAAGCCTTTTCTTGTATCCAGTATGATCGAATCCACTACAATGTGCGAAGAGAGGTCATCTGGGTGTATTCTAAAGATGTAAGGCATCCAAGCTTGTAGCCAATGGTTGTTATCCCACACATAAAACATTCTCCCAGTAAACCTTTACAAATCTTCATTTGAGTTTAACCCTTATTCAAATGATGCATTCACAACCTTCCAATGATCGTCCCATTCATGGGTGTGATCTACTACAAATGCCTGCTCCCCCTGCTCGTTTGTGGTAAAGACATAAAAAAACTTTGTCGCCTTCTCGATAACAAATTTAGAACACATGTTCCATCTTGAATACATCAATTTTGAGGTTTGGCTTCACAATTGGCATGAATATCATGCGGCAAAAGGGGTATGTTCATCCGAACCTTGGCCTTGGGATGAATTTTATGCCACTTTAACACCTTGAATGTCTTGACCTTATGCTCCATTTGGACTTCGAGGATTTCCTTGACTCTAGTTATATTGATTGCCTTGAATTGCATGGAAGGGTTAGAGGTCAAGCCAACCTCTTGAATAGACAATGTCATGGTTGAGTTAGGTTACATTGGAAATAATTCACAAGAATAAACAAGGGAGGAAGAAGGTGCAAATTTATTTCAAAAGAAAAATTGGATAGTAAGTACTTGTGTAAAGGTGGTTTTCGACATTAATTGAGATTCATGGACATCCATTTTTGCACCTAGTTGTGAATTAAAGCTCTGCACCTTCAAACAAGTGGGGACAAAATTAACTTGAGGAATACAAAAATTGTCAAAACATGAATATGATGAAAAGTTGTGAAAATGAGAATGCCTCTTCAGAATCCTTTTCCAACAGCCTTTGTTCAACCAACTCAGGGTGAAAACACACTATGGTGGTACATTTCAAGCAAAAAAATGTATTCATTTTTTAGTATATTTTGTATTATTTTGGGAGTAGATTTTTTTTCATTTCATCTAATGTTTTTTAAATGTTGAAAATGGATTTTTGACACTAATCCTCTTTCACAATTCTTGTTATCTTTCAAATGATATTGTTTTTTCAAAAAACAATTATGTATTCACACACTTACACTTGTTTGAATGAAAAACTTCATCCAAATGTTTTTTGTGAAATCACATGAATGGAACTTTTCATATATAATTGAAATGGGACAATGAACTCATATGTAATACATGATTGAATACTTCATCAAATTTGATAATTGTTTGGATGGTTTTTGAAGTATATTTACATTTTGTAATATATTTGTACGGTTACAATTTTGTCACTAATATACTTTTCAATCATTTAATATCAATTTCAAAGTGCGATTTTTTTTTAATAATCTTATTTTTTGGGTTTTGAACTACCTTATTCCAACTATTCTTTGTAAAAGATTGTTTCAATATTGACTCGGTAGAAATTTTAAAACATGCAATTTCAAAAAGTAATATTTGTGACAACAATCTTTGACCACCGTAGTGTGTTTTCACTCCTTAGCATCTTCCAATGATGGTGGACCCTATAGGAAAGAATTAATTGAAAAAGAAAGAAAGATGCATAATTTGAAAACATAATGTGAAAAAAGAAAAGTTTGAAATACCTTTGTAGATGGAGTCCTAGTATCGAAAAAGCTTTACAAAACAAGGAAATGAGGGGAATAGGGTTATATAAAAATCAGGAACTGCATTCAGAAAACATAATTGACAAAATTCTTACACATTTGAAAGTTCCAAGCTTGTGATTTTTTATTTTCAAGAGAACTCAAAGAAAATTTGATTGTTTGAATTCCAACTTTCGATGTCGAAGTTGAAGACCATGCAAGGAAATCTTGTGCCCAGCCTCTTATGAAGCCCTCGAGCACAAAGCTCAAAAGTTCTATGAGAGGTCGAATAAAAATAATTTCCTTTCATGGAACTTTTGAACAAATTGTTCGAGGGATCCATGAAAGGCCGAACATAAAAAAAATCTTTTATGCTCGGCTGATCTTCAACACAATCAAAATAGGTTAAGTGCAAATTTTTTTTGCTTCGGCCCCTATTGGAGCTTTTAAGATTTAAGTTCGGAAATTCCATAACATGCCGAGCACAAATGTTTTTGCGTTTGGCCTCTAACTTTTTGCATTGAAAATTGGAAGTTGAACATAAGAATTTGTGTTTAGCCTCCAACTTTCAATGCTGAAAGTTAGAGGCTAAACACAAATAAATTTGCCTTGGTCCTTCCTTGAGCTTCCAAGTTCCAAAGAGGTTAACACAAAAAACTTTGCGTTTGGTTTCCAACTTTTGGCATCAAAAGTCGGAATGATGCGCCCCCAAACTCTTCAAGAGACCCATAGGGGGGTCCCAATGATGCACCCCCAAACTCCTTAATAGACTCAATTGTGAGTCCAAAGGTGAAAACAATGGAAGGATAATGAGTTGGGGTGTGTTCCTTGACTTGTAACACTTCGGGGGTAGGGGGTCATGTTGAAGCTCCGGGATGTAGATTAGGATGAATGACAAGCGAGTCAATTATTCACACGGACCTACACAAACCAAACACCAAGTCCATGTCTTTCCCCTTTTCTTCCTCTCATAACTCCTCTGCTTACCTCTCTTTCCTAATAAATTAATAGAAGCATATAAACAATCACCACTAGAACCCCTTTCAAGTCAGTTGAAATGTATTTTTATACTCCTTACAAAATAATTATAATTGTTTAATTGTCTAGCAAATTGACTTGCCACAAATCGATTACATTGTGTTGTCATAACAATATGTTGCCATACCAATTTGCTTATATTGTCATATTGATTTGCCTATTTTATCACATTGTTTTGCCTATTTGTCATCCCGACTTGTCTACATATGCTCTCTAGTCAAAATTGACTTGCTTATATGCTTATTGTTCTATATCCTTTTACTAATAAACAACTTTAGTATCATAAAAGTAAGTTGAAAGTACATTTGAAATTAATTAGGTCAAAATGGTGTTCAAACCTACATAATATTACAACTTTGATATATTATGATTGTAACATGCATAATTTGGCAATACATAAGAATATTTTAGGGCCCCACTAACTTGAAAATTTTCAAAAATCAATATTTCATCTACATGTAACCCATTTTGTAAAAACGGACATCTTGTGCAAGTAGAAGCATTTAAAAAAAATCTACTTAATTCCACTCTCAAGATGGGGATTCTCAACATTTTAAATAAAACATGAAAGATTATCATCATGTCAATTATTGTACAAAATAATTTTTTTACTTTCAATACATTAGAACTTTTTCATGGCACTTATAATTTTTTTTGACACAGAGTAATGACCTGTTTACTTTACTTTGCTTGCACTTTTTAGTCCAATTAAATTGTCCCAATATAACTTTATCTTATTATATATTCATCAATAATGTTGTGCTTCAATCATTTTTATGAACAATAGTTGAACAATGTTTGTTATTCATTCAATGTTACTTCAAATCCTTAGCAAGCCTTTAGCTTAGAAACATTGTTTTTCATTCTTGCACACAATCCTATTTCACATGATTTTTCAAGGTTACATTGGAACATAGTTCATAATTGATGTGTTGCAACACTAATTATGAATAACATTACACATTGATTATCACCTCACACCTTATAAATATTGACATAACTTTACACCATCAAATTTAGGGCTCCACTGAACTTTGGAAATTATTATTTAGTCCTTCACATAATATTATTGATCTATCAAATATTGAAGAAGTTATGTTTTTCTTGAATTTTCATTCTTCCTTGGAACCTAGGTTGTATAATGTACTTACTTTTTCCTTTTGAAAAACAATGGAATTTGAAGCATTATAGAAACATAATGCATGAGTATATTGTATACTTGTCATAACCAACATAGTCATAAAATCCTTTTATCCCATTGGCCTACAAAAAAAAATTAGTCTTCCACACAACCCCTTTGCAATCACTACATCAAAATGCATCTTAGTTCATTCTGGGTTTCACTAGATTTTGAGTGAATTTGGACATTTTTACCCATGGTGAAACTGGTCAACCCCCTAAGGAATGCAAACTAGTTGTTACGAACAATGAATTGGTTCATTAGTATTTAATGAAACAAGGTTATTTTCAAATGAAATAAAAATTTACCAAGCCATTCACTTGCTAGTTAATTAATTAAACAACATGGAAATCAATTAAAATTATATTATTTAATATATAATATTATTGATAATTTCATGATTTTCATCTTATAAATTATTGATATGTGTCACTACCTAAGTTAAGTTAAAAACATAACCTAGGTACATAGGCCACATAATCAACCTAAGCACTTACTTTAAGGAATTAGATAAGAAATTATTCAGTCAACTTACCATTGTTGACCATGCACACACCACTTGTGAAGTTTGATCCTTTGACCTTAGATCGGAGGCAAAAACCCCTATCATCAAGCCACCCCACTTGTTGCGATAATGTGTTACATTACATTGTAGCCAAAAGAAGAGGGTCCTATGAAAACAGACAGCGCATACACTATCTGATGTGAACCTTGGCGTCCATGTTTCACAGATCGATTTCACACCTACTGATAGTTCAACATCTCCAAGACTCAAACTAGCTTCCTGCTCCCCCTGATTCCTTAACGATTCAAAGATTGACAGACACAATGACGCAACAATTCAACAACACACACTTCCGGTCATGCATCTCTACACTGATGTAATTCCAAAGAAATTCTTCATTCTTATTCACAGAATATGTACATCTTCGAAAGCTCAAGCAATTCTTGCCATTAGAAGTTCACACACACAAAGAAGAGGGTCCGATGGTGCCTCAATATATTGTTTTTATTCTCCTTAATTCCTCTCGTCTATTTCTACAACAGGAGCTCAACCACACATCAGACGCAATGAAAAATCTCAAGCATAGCTAAGCTCTTCTCTACAAAACTCCTAGCTCCTCTCTCCTGCCTCACAACTCTTTGTTGCCCATCTCCCCAAAATTGTCCTCGTAAAAACAGCCTTCCTGATCTTTTTTCTTCCGCCCCCCGTTGGCTTCTTCCAGAAGCTTCTCAAATTCACCAGTGCCGCCTCCCTCACGCTCCAAACCGCCATTCTCCATAATTGCATTGCCAACCTCAGTCATAAATTGGAGCTGCCATTCAAGCTCCATACCCATTTAGTGCAGCCGTCATGCAAATTCCTTAATACAACTCCTCTCCCCAATCCAGCAAAGCTTCTCATGCAAAAGCAGCTGTCATAGAAACCAACGGCTTAATTAACAAACGACCTAAGTTCCCTGATCAGTGACGTCCAGGAGTCTGACGTAACCTAATTTCGGGTTACAACATTATATTTATCAAATACTTCATTTCAAACATTATAAAAACATAAACTTTGAAAATTCATATTTCATTAAGATTTTGTCCAAATGAAATGATTAGAGTGTATTTTTTGAAAAATTCAATAATGCACATAATTTCTTTATTTCTTTTTAAAAGAGTAAAATCATTTGAACAAAAAAAAATTGAATATCATTATTCAATAAAATTTTAATGACCATTCATTTGAAAAAAAAAAGTTTAATAAATGGATAATTTTTTTGTTAATATAATAATACTACCTATGCTAGGTTACTTTCAGTTATTATAGGGCTATTTTTCATTAATTTAAATTATTTCACCCTACATTATTTATGGTTATTTATGGTTATTTTCAATTACTTTTGGTTATTTTTGGATATTTCACCCTAGGTTACTTTTGGTTATTCTAAATTACTTTTGGTTATTTTAGCTTATTACACCTTAGGTTATTTTTTGTTATTACAATTTATTTTTGGCTATAGTAAATTGTTTTATTTTAGGCTACTTATAGATATTATAAACTATTTTAAACTATTATAAGTTATTTCATCTTAGGTTGTTTTCAACTATGACGTGAAGCTATTGTTGTTTACTTTTAGTTATTGAAAGTTATTTCACCTTATGCTATTATTGGCAATTTTAGGTTATTTTAATTTAAGTTATTTTTGTCTATTGTACATTATTTCACTTTAGATTATATCTGGCAATTTTAAGTAATTTTAATATATGACGATTGGTGGCTATTGGTTATTTTTTTTATTGGGGTTATTGGTGACTATTAATGGTTATTTTATTAGTGGCTATGAGTAGATATTGGTAATTATTATATTGTGGCCATTAATAGTTATTATATTGGTGATTATTTTCGTTACATTACCATAGGTTATTGGTGGATATTGGTGGTTGTTAATGGCTATTATATTAATGATTATTAGTGCATATTCTATCAATGGTTATTAATGATTAAATTACCATAAGTTAGTGGTGGCTATTTTATTAATGGTTATTACTGGCTTTTCTATTGGTGGCTATTAATGGCTATTGGTGGCTATTTTATTGGTGGTTATTTTATTAATGGTTATTGGTGGCTATTTTATTAGTGGCTATTAGTGGCTATTTTATTAATGGTTATTGGTGGCTATTTTATTAATGGCTATTAGTGGCTATTCTATTGATGGTTATTTTATTAATGGTTATTGGTGGCTATTTTATTAGTGGCTATTTTATTAATGGCTATTAGTGGTTATTCTATTAGTGGCTATTAATGGCTATTTTATTAATGGCTATTAGTGGTTATTCTATTGGTGGCTATTAGTGGTTATTTTATTAATGGTTATTAGTGGTTATTCTATTGGTGGCTATTAGTGGCTATTTTATTAATGGTTATTAGTGGTTATTCTATTGGTGGCTATTAGTGGCTATTTTGTTAATGGCTATTGGTGGCTATTTTATTAATGACTATTGGTGGTTATTTTATTAATGGTTATTGGTGGCTATTAGTGACTATTTTATTAATGGTTATTGGTGGTTATATTATAACCATTGGTGGTTATTGTACTATAAGTTATTACTGATTATTTTATGTTATATTATGATTATTGGTAATTATTTTATTATAAATTATTGTTGGATGTTCTAGGCTATTTTAATTTAAGTCATTATATTTTATTAAAGATTATTTTAAGTTATTATACTTAGGATAAAATAACTTATAATAACATAAAGTATAATGACCTTGAATAACTTAAGTATAATTTGAAATAACATATATTAATTTAAAATAACTTAAAAACCTATCATAAGTTAGCTAAGATATCTTAAGGTAGAATAACATATAATAATTTATAATAACGTATAATAACTTGTAATAACATAGGATATAAGTTAGAATAATTAAAGTAGCCTCATATAATATAAGGTATATCATAAAGTAACATATCTATGGTATTTAAAATAACATAGAAATAAAACTAATTACTACAATAAATTATAATAGTGAATTATGTTAACCATTAGTGAAACACGATGTTTACGAAATGACATTATGGTGAAAGAACTTTAACCAGGGTGAAATCATTACAATGTAATGAACTTATTTCACTTGTAAAGTCCCATAATGATTTAGGCTAATGAATTGCACCCCACTTTTGTAGTAATGAATGAACATTCAACAAGTGAAACCTTCTCAATATTTCCAATCTTCATTTTTCATCACTTTAAACTATTAAACCTTATCACACATTTAATTGTTATATGACTATAAATAACTTTGTCACAAAATTTAGACCACCAAATCTTTGGAGCAAATAACAAATAACAAACATAATTATTTTAAACGTTCTAAAAATTATTTAATTACTATAATAGTGTTCATGTTGACTTACAATATTGGATTATGGGTTTCAATAAAATATGGAATTGTCCAAGTATTCAATGACATGCACATCAAATAATGCACTAAAGTCTAATACATGAATTTTAATTTTGTAATCCCACGCAACATGTCCTTTCAAAATTGGGGGGAAAAAATTCAAAATCCTCTTCATTCCTCCATAATTTTATTAATAACAATTTTTTTACATATGTGTTGAAGTGAATTGCCTTCCACCTTTGGTGGCATTTCATCGTTGAACTCGTTACAATACCCTTGTTCTTTCATCAACCTTGTCTATTTTTCATCATCAACATCCTTACAAGACTTAGTGGAGATGGCGGTGTCATTTCATGTGCATCATTGATGTCCCCAAAAAATCATTCTACATATGGTAACGGGTCTTGCCCATCCACTTTGTTGCTTGTTACCAAAATTTTCATTAATGCATCCATATGGGTGTATGCACTTTAAGGTGGCTCATTTTCGGCAAATGTTCCAGTCCTTAAAATCCATATGGTAGTGTTAAAATGATAGTCTATTTTGATCTCATTAATTTAGTGGGGAATTACACGATAGTTAATGAACTAAAAAATCAATATGAAAAATAAAATTTCTAATTTTTATTCAATTTTCATGCTATAAATAAATAAATTGAAATCCACCCAAAAATGATTATGATATGGACTTATGAAGATATGATTCATTTTAGGCCATTCAAAAGTCCATAATTTTTTTGGTTAAATTTTTTCTAACAATTATTTTGCACATATGTTTTTTTGTTTTAACATATCATATATTGATTCCATATAATATATCCCAAATAGAATTCATACAAAAAAAATACATACATATATATATAGGCACAAACAATAAACTAATCCATATTTTTCAATTTCAAAAGTCCATTACTATATGTTTGTTGTATATATGTTGTAATTTTTTTTATAGATATCTTCTTCTTCAAGTTGACAATCCAAATCTAGCCACAAATGTGATGTGGAAAAAATATTATTTTTGGGGTAAGATTTTCTTTGGGTGGTACCACTAGGAATGTCACACCTTGATTTTCCTGGACCCATGGAACTTTGAAAAGTCATAGGAAACATTTAAATAAGTATTTTCATAGATTTTTTTAATGAATACATTTATTAGGTTCCATAAAATTTTCAATTAAAAAATATTTAAAATATTGTGTATTTTGATGTTTCTAATCATTGCATTTAGAAAAAGTTTTAGGAATGTAATGTTAATTATTTTCCTTGAATTTTTTGGGTCAAAAACAAAAATTTGAAACATAATTTGGGAATTTTTTGGGGAATTTTTTCCTGAGGTAATTTGGAAGTCATTTTAGTTTTTTATTTATATTAGACAATTAATTGAATAAACATAATTTAGTTATAAATTTCCAAAGTTAAGGCTATCAATTTTTGAAAGGGCCATTTTGATTAAGAATATTTTTTTAATTTAAAAAAAAAATTTAAGTTTCAAAAAAAACTTCAAGTCATATATTATTGCATTCAATTGGTAAACATGAGGGAAAAAAAAATTATATTTGTGAAAATATTTTAAATAGAAGGGCCCATGGAAATTATTTGGTTGTTTTCGGCTCCTTTTTCATTCCTTGAGGTGGTTTTTAGTGGTACCACCCAAGGATACTTTCACCCATTGTGCCATGTTAATAGCATGTAAATGCACATCACTATGCAAAACACTGGATTGTGACACAAAAAATGAGCCATCCTACCTTGCAACCACCCATATTTCTACTATATACAAGCACATGTGTTTCATATGCATCATTCTTTGGGTCCAAATTGTTTTCCAACCACTTTTTTCAATATAAACAATATAAAACATCCTTATCCTTTTTGTTTCTTCTACTAAGTGGTTTGTTTTAAAAGCTTTTATTCTATTGGTTGTGCTTCCATTTTGGCATATGGAATTTTTAGTGGAAAATAAAATAAAATTTCACTTATAGTAGGAGCGTAAACATTCCATGTGTACACTATCACATGACTTATGTGTTGGAATATTTTTATTTGTCAAAAAAATGCAATTATTTGATTAATGTGTTGGAACAATCAAAATATGTTAGAATTATTGTTCCAAGACTTCCATCAATAAAAAATGTTTAGTTTTTGAAAAGTTAATGTGTTCAAATAAGATTTCTTTTTTTGCCATGACATTATGGTGGATTTATTGAATGTTGAAACTTGATGGGATTTGTTACAAAGAATCAACATTCAAATAATCACTTTTAAGAAGTTCACGTAATGATTTGATTTGTTTATGAGATTTCATCTAGTGAAAGAAACACATGTTTTTTTAATGTTATTGTAGTGGTCATAGGTAAATTGCACTACAAGTCCCTTAAATTCCCTAAACTACAAAATCTTGTTGTTTGCTTATATAATCCTCTAACAATCTAATATGTGTAAAAAATATTTTTGTTATTGGGGGTTGTGACTGATTTTATCATAATAACTTTCAACCATTAGATTTTTTGATGTTATTCATGTCACATTCTATTGAAAGCATGATCCTACATGTGATGACATGTGTCAAGCTTTAAAAATGAAATCAATATGCCATTTAAATTTACTTTTCAGCTAGTTATTGATATATGTCCTCACAACAACTTCATTGAAACAAAATTGTTTATGTTCTTCATGGCTAATGTTGTAAAAATGAATTCTTGTTTTTTATGTTGTTTTCTTGTCATTCAAATACTTCAAAATACAAAAATAAAATAAAGTAAAATGATTATGCAAATAATTTGAACACATGTACATTATGATGTGGTTAATGTGTTAAAATATTTGCATTTGTTAAGGAATATTCAAATATCCCTTTGATGTGGCAACATCTTGGGACATGTCAAAAAATATTCAATCCATGTTAGGTAAGCATGTTAAAAAAGATTCCCCTACATATTCTACAAAATATTTTTCTTTATTTACACTCATGCTCAAATGTTCACCAAATAACATTCTTGTTAGATTGTAATGATGCTAAGGTGATGTTGGCTATAAAACCCAATGAAAAATTAAAGTTGGAGGGGGTGGGGGGGGGGTAATAATGTAGTCACATCATACTATTTTGCAAGATGCTTATGTTTGAATTTCAATCATGTCATTATTAAGAAGGAATTAAAAACATTTTTGCGTATTATGGTAAGCCAAAACATAAAGAAGTCAAATGTTAAAGAAATTATAACTTTTTGATTTCATATAATGTGATGTTAAAGTACATTTGTGTAAAAAATTATGTTATAATATATTGAAAAATCCAACTATACTCCAAAAGGGTAAATGCTCACTCACCCAAAAAGGGTGGATGAAAGTCCATTTTTACAGTTCAAATCTAGTGATTTTTCAAAAAAAAACATTTAAATAATGTTGAAGTTCACATTTTTCTCCATTTCCAAATTCATACCATCATAATTAATTATTTTAAAATTTTTTAAAAATATGGGCCTTGAAAAATCAATTTAGATATTGAAATGGACTTTACAAATTTGAAATTTTCGTTTGAAATCTTAAATTTTTTGAGAGACTTTTCTTGCTTGATTTTTTCATCTTAAATGTTATGGTATTTCAATGCATGATGGTAAAAAGTTATAGGCTTAGTTTCCAATTCCACTAAAAGAGAAAAATCCATAATGATAATTTTTTGGGGTAGTTTGGATTGTGATTTGGATGTACCATCCTTTGTAAAGTCCACCTTTAATTCAACATTTATCCTTTTGGTAATTTTTTTTTTGGGTTTGAAAGATTAAAATGTAGGTTTCAATTTTTCATTTCACTTTTGCCAAGTTTTTCAAATAGATTTGAATACAATGCAACAAAACTTGACTCACTAAAAAAAAACTACCACTATGATTTCCAAGAAAGTCCACTATAGTGTGCTTTTACCCAAAAATGATTGAAATGCTTTTTAATCTTTATGAAAATTTCAATTTCTATTAAATATTAAGGTTTATCAACCGTGTGAAAAGTTTGATCATTATCATATCACATTTTTTTTAGGACATTGACCATAAATACATGTGAACATCAAAATATAAAGCCCAAACACCAAAAATGAAACCCAAAATTAAATGCAACACATTTTGGGAGGTGTATACTATAATGCTTGTCACTAAAGTGCCCAAATTGGTCACCCTATAATGGGCTTCCACCCAATTGCACATGGGGTCATCACAAAGGCAATGGATATCACATGGCAACATTTGTACCAATTGGCACATTGGATGTGTTAGTGTGGGAAATGCTTATACAATCCACATCATTACATTTGGATGTTTGAAATGTATGTTACAATTATATAACAATCAAAACACAAAGTCAATGCACGTTGACCAAAATAAGTTGACAAAAATATTGATTAAAATACTTCATACCTAAGTCAACTTCCCTAAAAATCATCTGCAATTAGTCATTTTCCAATGTGGAATTTGATATTAAAAAATGACCATATTTTTCACAAAAAGTTGTAGCCTAGTTGCAATGTAATAGATATGGACACATAATTATAGATTAGGGTGGTATTTGTAAACACTATTTGTCATAGCGCATTTCAATTTACTTATAATAAAATTGATGGTATGCATTTCACAAAATAACATGCCGTTCACCTTTGAAGACCTTGTTGTGAGTTAACACATAAGTCCATTGCAATAGATAATAAAGTTCATGATGTTAATTTGGGAATTGATTTCACCTTAATCCTCAAAGAACTTATTGTGGGTTAACACACAAATATGTCTTTTTATTAAAAAATACATGGTATTCATTTTTGAAAAAGCAAAGTCTTGGGCTCAACCCTTGAAGACCTTGCAACTTAGCACACTTGAATCCATTCCAATCTACTAATTACAAATTTGTGCATTTATTTGGGAAAATAGCTTGGGCTTGACCCTCTATGATCTTGATGTGGGTAGCACTAGTGTTAGGCATGTATTGGCTTTTGAACATACCACCCAACATCCACATTTGATGAGATTAGATGCATGAAATGGGGATGCTATCAATAATCCAAGAAGTCAGTTATGAAAATCTTGGTAACTTTACTAACTTCATGTTGAAAATATAATGAATGAACTTTTAATTACACCATACAAGATTTCAAAAGGTTGCAATGAAGTTGAGAGATCAAGAAGATGTTTTAAAAGTTTTTGGTTAGTGAAACCATGAAAATATCATTTGGAGTTTCTCTTTCTTCTGTTATGGTGATACTTTTGTAAGATAATTAGTGGAAAACAAACTTGAATTTTTGGATTCGTTGAATTATTTAGTTTGTTAGGCAACAAAGGATAGTAATGAATCAACACCCACCAATGCCCTATTTTCAATGGATGTTGGCTTTGGCATAGGTAGGAAACTTTTTTTCATTGGGTCCCTATCACACAACTAACATGCCTAAGTTAGCATAGTTCTTCCATTTGATGTTGCACCTCCTTTAAAAAACAATTTTTTACCTTTCTTACTTCATTTACCTACTAGCCTCCTTCTTGCCCATACCTAGCAACTAACAAACCAACTACCACAACATACACATTAATTACCTACCTACCTACCTAAAAAGTCTACTTCCACATACTTGCACCAATTTGTCTACTCACCAATTAGGGCCACATGATGTTTTGTCATGGCAAACTCAAAGTACCATGGTTGGTTTCCTTCAATCTCCATTGAATCAACATTTGCTTCAAACATGTCAACAACGTTTTTTAGTGTGTTTTCATCATCAGCATTTTTATCCTCTTTTCTTCAATTTTGCTTCAAGTCTTTATTGATCCTTTTCTTATAGTCTTGAGTCAAATGTCCCGACTTTTCACAATCATAACATGTACCTAATATTTTTTCGTAATGTTACCTTTTTAATCCTAGTTGTTGTTTTGTTTAAGAACAAGTCTTGCTACAATGATTTTTGTTCACCATTTGCTTGAACTTCATTCATTCAATGCTTCACTTGCTATCTCTTAGCTCCATGTAATAGGACTCTTGCAACAATTTTTGCACAAGCTTATTAAAATTTGGCAACCCATCTTGAACTAAAATTGCCTACACAACACCTTTGTAGTGTTTTGGAAAAATGTCATCTTCATTAATGGTTTCACATATTTCAACTAGTTGGATTGTAAGGTCCTTTATCGCTAACATCTAAAATTGTTCATACTTGACCCATCTTCCATTTAAAGATATTGTAGCTTATGAAACATCAAGCTTTTAAGAGTGGTCTTAGTTTTGTAGATATATAAGCTTTGTCACAACATTCACTAAATCCTCTTAGTCTTGAATGTAAGAAATTATCCCATCCCTAATAACTAGGGTGATGACAATTAGGGCTTGCATTCTAGCTTGTTCTAACATTCCATAACTATTTGTCATTGTTCAAGCAGTGTCAATTGGGCATACTAGGTGCTAGAGGATCTCCCTCAACAAGATTTTGTTGATTTTGAATCTTTGGAAATTACATATTGATTGTTTTTGCAATCTTGCTACTTTTGCTCAATTAATCTCACCATAGCTTCTCATTTTGACAACTTTAGACATTGGGATTACTCTAGATTATAACTCCTCTAAATTGATTTGGTCACCAATCACATTGAAACTTCATGAACTCATTCTAAGTCTATGGTAATTCACACTAGCTTTCACAAGTGTACAAACACTAATACGAGTGCTTGGATACCATGTTCAAATAAAAACCTTAATGCTTGAATAAGTGTATCGAACAATATGTCAGTTATAATACATGAACAATTTGTTTATATCCTTTCATTCGAGTAATTTCTGATACCTAATTTGCTACTATGATCAATCTCTAAAATAAAGGTAGCCAATAGTCATTTTCTAGATGAATGATGTGTGTAACAATAATTTATTAATGGGTCATTATTCAGCCCTTTTCTATGAGGATACAATTAATAGTTTGGATTAGCTATACCATTGGAGTACTAATAACTATGTTTCACATTGCCTTCACAAATGCAACAAAAACTCAACATGCAATTAAAAAGGAAAAAAACTGAAATTCTGGTGACCACAAAACCTGAAAATCACTATTTTAACCTTAATTTTTAAAAATGATAACTGGAAAATTTTTGCCTAGGAAAACACCCCTGCCATCCTGCAGGAAGCATCCATTTTTTTTTATTAGTGAAAATTCGCCAAAAAGAGAAATTACAAATAAAAATTCAAAAGAAAAGTTATTTTGGAAGGTTTTGATAGCCAAAAGTGAGGGGGAAAATAGCAAAAATTGTCATATTTCTACATTTGGTCTTTGATGTGTAGTGATATACATATATCTTTCTAGGGATGATTTAGGCTACATATTCCTAAAAAAGCACTAGTAGGGAGTAATGGCAGCTTATCACTGCCACCATTCATGATGAATGTGATGGTTACAACTGCACTCATTTTTCTTGTGTTTGTTTGTTGCGGTTATGCTGGAACTAACACAATAGTCATATTAAAAGCAAAACGTTGTGGAGTTTTCTCTGCAATCTCATAGATAGTTTTACCAGTGGGTGGGCACACATAAGTATTGGGAGAAAACAAAGTCAGTGGGTAGTCATGGGAGCTTGTCACACTTGTGAGCAACTCTCATAAGATTAGGACTGCATGTTGTCATGTTACCTTCAAAGTGGTACTATTGTGGAGATATCTCTGCAATCTCATAGTGATGATGCAAATGAGAATCCTGCACAGGGATGGAACACAAAGCAGATATAGAAAGATTCTCTTGGTGAAACAGCTTATGAGGAAAATACAAAAGCATTGGAAGGTAAAAATGGACCATTGCAAAGAGGAAATAACAAATGTTATTGCCACAATTGTCTTACTTACACAGAATGAATACAGAATGACAAAATGAGGCATAATCTTCAAATTCTCACAGGACTTTTAAACATTTGGATGTTCAGCACAAGGGTTTCTCTTTCTACATTTCAGCACACTTGCAATATGCACATCACACGATGAAAGTCACGGTGGGGCATATCTGTCCTCATGATGAGTTGGTAGGACACTCCAAATGTCATGGGGTCCTTGACAATGTTTACTTAGAGACCATTCCAAAGATGCAACTGAGTCCTTCACTCAAGTCTAAAATTTTGTACAAATGAAATGGCTTGCAGATACCTGCACTCTTGTACATGGAGGAGAACTGTTTTCTGGCAGATCTATTGTCCTGGAGTCTGCAGAAATAGTAGGATAAGGCCATAGACATTCAGTTCCTCTCTGGTTGATGAGTAATGGAACCCCTCCTTTGCGATTCCAAGGGGATAACAGCAAACAGACTCTGATATGCAACCACAAGAGTAACCTGTAGTCCAAAAGTGGGCCAGTGGGTTAAGTCAGAGAGAATTAAACTTTAAAAAAAGTATAGGCCAAGAGAATGCAAACAAAGAAATTCAAAAAAGGTTATGTGAATATTGGAGATCTTGGAAATTCAACTTGTTACAATACAGCTGAAGAGCCACTTGTGATGAAACCCTAAAGGTGCACCAACATTGCCTCAATTTGATTTCCATGACACTGGAGAAGAGACTTTTAAGCTGAACAGATAAGAAAATCTCCAGAGCTACCTGTGGCTGAAAGCAGAGTTGCTCTCCGACAACATATGTCAAGCCTTGATATTGAGGTCCAGGGTATCTTTCACCTTGAACTTCTTCAACTTGTTCTTCTTCCCGAAAACAGTCATCATAGAAACCAGGCCTGTCTTTGGAGGTCGAGCCCTTTCAATCTCATGTTGCTCCACCAAGTTATTCATGAACTCCAATACAGCCTGCAAGTAACCATGTTAGCAATTCCAGATAAGTACAGTTCAATGAAGACAGACAGTCATGTCATATCTTGCACATCATCCCACAAAGAAACAAGCCCAGCAGTAGTTCAGCTTGCTCAGATGTGCAAAACTAGAATACAAGAGATATATCTCCACTCATATAGATGTCTGTTTGGTATCCATAAACCACTCAAAATATGGATGATAACTCTTTGCTGCAGTTAGAATTTCTGAAATGAGGCAAACAACTTGAGAACCAGATACTGAAAAGAACACAAGAGTCTCAAATTCCCATACAAGCTGCCAAAGGAGTGAACAAATGTGGAAGGATCAATTACCTCCTTCCCTTGCTGTGCAACTTCTCGAGGTGGAATACGCCATGGGTTGCCATCCAGAGTAAGCTTCTGGAGGCCAGTCAACATGGCAAAGGAGTCAGGGAGCACCATGATATGGTTGAAGCTGATGTTCAGGTCTTGCAAGCTCTGCAGGTGACCAATTGAGTTTGGAAGCTCCTGGAGCTCTGTGAAGTTGGATGATACATCAAGCCTCCTCAAATGGGGCAGAAAACATAGGCTCTGAGGAATACTCTCCAGGTGGTTGAAGTGAACATCCAAGTCTGTCAAATTGGTTAGAGAAGATATGGTGGTTGGCAAGCTCTTAAGGCTGTTGAGATGGACAGAAAGCCGCTGTAATGACTTTAGGTGGCCTATTGCCTCGGGCAGTGCCTTCAACTGGTTGAAATCTGCATTGAATTCCACAAGTGAGGTGCATAGACCAATTGTCCATGGCAACTCCTCAATGTAATTCTTTTGGATGCTTAGTGTGGTCAAGTTGGTGAGGCATCCAAGAGCCTCTGGCAACCTCTTGAGCTGGTTAGACTGAACATCAAGGAAGGTGAGTCTTGACAGCTCTCCAATAGACTCTGGCAAGGTTTGTAATCGATTCCCTGTCAACAGTGAAATGCTCAATCTTAGATCCAAATTTCAAAAATGACTTCTACAACTGTTACTTATCATGTCTTGAGGTTTTCCATGGGTTTGCACAAAATGGTTCCACCCTTTGTTTGTGCCCCATCCACATGGATTTGGAATCTACTAAGAATCCTTCACAATTGTTGGAAGAAACCAGAACAAAATGTTGGTCCCAGCATCTGTGACCAACTGAAGATGAAGGGACTCCACCACAGCTACAATCTTTGCTTTACAATAGACAAAGATGCCACAAGGAGGTCAATAGTCATATCCTAAGCATATTTCCAATGTTAGTGGTGCATGTTTGTTCATGAGTTCAAATCCTTATGTCAATCAGTGTTGTGATATTGTAAGTCCCACTGTTCTAAAAAGTTGCTTCCAGTTTTGACTGCTCACCGCAACTAGAGATGCCCCTACATATGACCTCCCCGCAACTTCTGTCAGTCAGGTGTTGTAGCAGGGCTCACGCTAAGAACTCACCTCTTAAGCCCTGCTGTATAGCCTGTGTCCTGGCCACCACAGGAAACCCAGGTCAATATTTTTCCATGGGATCCTGTGGCTTCTCACACCTGTACACAAGGTAAATAAGCAGTCTCCATTCATGCATACTTCAGCAAACACTATTCATGGCCAAGAGAACTTCAATGGCCCCTGGAAAACTGCAACACCATGAGTAGCAAGAGGCATCCGTTGCCTATATTTACCACCTTTCTTCCATCTTATTTAGTTCTGTGCTTCTCATCTGATTCATGATGTAGTTCTTGCACTGGCAAAGTAGTGCTGTGAGTATCTATCATTCCTCCCACTAGGGCACAGGTTCTGGCATTCATGTTTGGTTGCATCATTACCTGACAAATCCAGAGACGTGAGGTTTGTTACAAGGCCTATGGACTCAGGGAGCCAGGAAATCACTTTGCTGCTGAGATTAAGACTCTCCAACTTTTGGGCTGCTGCTTGTTCCAAAGTCTCCAGAAGCTGGGGTGAAAAAGAACGGACACCCTCCACACCATCCTCATCAACAATTCGCATCTCCAGAACTACAGACATACATAAGCAAACAACACTGTCACAGGCATACTCTCAAAGGAGCAAAGCTCTTCCTGACAAAAAGCTCCAAGCTCCTAGATTTAGAATACTCAAGTGGCAATTCACCATCCCCACTTGCAACCTGAGCATTACTTGGCTCAGAATTAAGCCTCAAAAGACCAGGATGACAGATAAAGAATAGATGCACAACCTGGAGCAGTTGAAGGACCTCGCGACCTAGCCAATCCTGCCGAAGATGTGTCCCGACTCATTGCATTTGATGCACCATTCGATGACAGCACTGGTGATGACCACCACGACTCCGTTCCCGTTCGACTAGCTGACGGAGTTGAATATCTCGTATCCAGAAAGTTTGAGCCTGTCTCTGGTACAGTACTGTCTTCAGAGACGGCAGGCAGCGAAGTGTTGAACTTTTCGGATGCCGAGTGACTACTGCCACCATCTCTGTTGTACTCATTCAAGACACCATTGCCTACTGGGCTGTTATGAATTGGATGAGATGCAGCAGTCTGGACTCGCTGCACAAGAGCTTCATAGTGGCGATGCCGTGTTTCGATCTCCATTGTGGCCATTGCCATGCGCTTGTCTGCTTGGGCCTGTTACAGATTCAACAGAAACCCTTTCAAACCCCAGGTTTGGAGATACAACAGGGTTCATCTTCCCACACACCCACAGAGCTCCGAAGAGCTTGCTTGTCAAATGCTGGACAGTGAATGGCTCTCCCTTTTGCAGTGAAGGGATAATCGAGGAAGCTGGAAACTATTTTTACCTACCTGTGAGCGCAGTACATCTTCGCGCATTTCTTGGAACGCTCGGAACACTGGATTGGGAACCGCTGCAGGTCTTGGCTGACTGAAAAGCTCTTCCAGCCGCGTTGCCAGTGCTGCGTCCACTCTCGACAGCGTCTGCTGCGCGATTTGTACCTCCTCCGGCCCGGGACGAGCAGGGAGCGAACCTTGCAGTCTCGCCATCTCGGACACGATATCCTCCATCGTTTCCGTTCTTCTTGCCATATCCACCGCTCATAACCCGCGTCCGTCCGTCTGCCCGCAAAGGGACGATGAGAGTTGCAAGACGGATACACCTGCAGTATTTTCTTTCTGCACTAGAATTGCTCACGAACAAGCTCGCTGGTCATCTCTCTATCAGAATCAACAGCGACGCTCGTGTCATTTGTACTAAAGCGCAGCAGCAGTACGCGGTGCAATCTTCCGTACAAACTGTGCTACTCGGAGTCTCTCGCTCGTCTGAAAACCGCGGAACAAGACAACTGCAATGAAACATGCTAGTGGCCCATCTTCTTCCCTCGATGACCAGATGACGAAACTGGGATTGCCTCCTCGTCGTCTCCACAAGTTTCACAGGGAGAGAGAGAAAGTTCTTCTTCGTTTCAAAGCAGAACGAGATGGTGACAAAGGAACAGTCTAATGCATTCGAATTCTCAGAATCACGAGCGCAACAAAATCGCACTGCAGAGGAAGTCTCTTCTGATCAACGGACCAGGACACTGAAGAGGGGAGGAAGAAGAGTATTATTACCGAGCATCGCCGGAACTGTCTCCAATGCAGACAGGAGCTGATGATAACATACAGCAAAACCGCATGATCAAGCTCAGAACAGCAGAAGAGCAACTCTCGAATTCAAGGCGATGAGAGACGACGGTTCTCAACCTTGGAAGAGCAGGCAAAGGTTCAAAAGAAGAAAGCCTGAAGCTGCACACAAAGAGTACACAAACAGGAAGCAAGATATATATATGTTCTTTCTCCAAAGACAGGAACTGATGGTGTTGAGAACTTGCGGATTCAAACTCTGTTCCCCTGAAACGAAACGGCTCCTGATCAAACTTGGCGCCGCCAAAAGCTCCGCAGAAACATCACTATGGCACCCGTACACAGAATTTACCAATTGCAAATTCAGATGGATTCTCCTCCCTCTCGATTGAGTCTCTTTCGCCCTTTTTCTCTCTCTCCCTCTGTATACTACTCGGGGTCCTTGAAAATAAAGGAGGGGGGGGTGGGGGGGTGGTGTTGTTCCAAATAAAGACAATAGCAGAAAAAAAAAGGGATTGAGAAAACGGCAAACGACCAACCAAGAAGAGAAGCCGCAAAACGAGATTTCTCCTAGCAACAACAAAGCCACACGACACAAGAAGCGAAACAGCAGAAGAAAGACAGCAGTAACTGTATGAAAAAGAAGGAGAAATCCCCTCAGAGCGTTGAGACAAAACAGGGCGAGTAAGAAACCTCAATCTGTTGTGGGGCAGCAACAGACTGGAGACAGGCAGACAGACAAACAGAACCACCAACCAATCCAACCAACTAACGAGAAGTGCAAAGAGGAGACCGTCCGCGCGCACTGGCAACAAAGCGCTACGTCAGGGTGAGATCGCAGCGAGGAAGACGGTCTCGCAGCCGTCTGATGTCCCATCGGACGCCCGTTAAAATTCCTGTGACAGCAGGCGAAGTTGTGTCTTCTGGATGCTTCTTGGCTCCCTTGTATGGGGCCCAATTAGGGCACAGGGACGCTGACGTGGCAGAGACCCGGATGGGCCTTAAACCCGGAGACTAGATGCCTATTTATAGCTAGTGGCCGTTTGTCATTTTCCCTTTGAATTGAAAAGAATTGTGACAGGGGGTTTTGCTCTTTTTTGTTCAATTTTTAAACAGAGAGAACTAGCCTAACTAGGTATTTTAGTTGCCTTTGGACTTCAAGCTCTTTTTTTGAATTTTTTTTTTTTTTTTTTTTTTAGAAAAAAATTTACGACTTCACTTTTAAAATTTTTTTTTAAAAAAAAAAAAAAAAAATTTTTTTTTTTTTTTTTTTTTTTTTTTTATTTTTTTGTGGTGTTTTTGTTTTTTTTTTTATTTTTTTTTTTTTTTTTTTTTGCAGACACAAATGGACGACTCCACTGTAAATAATTTTTTTAAAAAAATAAATAATATATTTTTGGATTTTCTTTCTTCATGTCTTTGATATTTTTGAAAATATTTGGACACAATTTTAAGTTCCAAAATGTATGTGTTCTTCACATGTGGCTTGATACCATTACTTGTTGAAAAAGTCGGTCAAAAAGTTTTCAAATTTGTGAGTTTCTCCATCAACTTGATGATTTTTGTTTGGCTTCATCAGCATCATCTTGGACAAATAGTACATGTGCATGTGACAAGAACCATGTGTAGTAGGCTAAGCTCCCCTAACTTCAATCTTCAGTCTTGTCTATTATGTGTTGCAATGACAGCTAACCCCACCCACAATTGTGTTTGAGAATGTGGATTGTCCAGTTGACACACCCTTTAGGTATAGGATATTTGTTCACAATCTACTCCTTACATGTGATGCACTTAGATATTGAGTAAGTTAAAATAGGGAATGATGTTCCATTGCAATAAAGTCCAAGACTCATGTTTATTTCCATTCTTTCCTTGGAGGTATAGCAGCTAGCTATGCTCCAAAATGATTTTCTAATAAATTTGTGGCGGGGTTAGGCCTATCTATTCTAACATCTATTTATCAAAGTTAAGATAAATTTTTAGCTTAATCCTTGAAGCATTATTTGAGGTTTTGCCTTCCCTCTTTGAATCCAAATTTCTGCTTTCCCATGGTTTTTGTGTATGAGCTCAAAACTTCCATGCAAATTCAAAACTCAAATTATTTATTTCTCTTTTGAAAACACTCTTATTCATCATTTAATGATCACACTTGAAACTCACTTTCATAACAACCTGTGAGAAAATTTCCATGTGTGTGCAAGGCACCTTAAGCTCCACAATTGTTCTGCAAGCTGGAGGAGTTTTTTTCTAATTTTTTAAACAAGTTTCAACAAGCCAAATGTCCTCTGCTTCCAAAATGTTCCTTGGGTAGGTATCTCTCCAAGCACACCCACGCAGGCTCGCTGTTTCACGGGTATCTCCAGGAGAAACCACAGGGTACCACAGTGAAAGGCCTCAGTGTGTTATGTCATGCAATGCCCTTCAAGCCGGGCATCCCCAAATAAGGCCCCCTTGGCTCCACCTCAGGCAGGCTATTATTTTGTGAATACCTCACTCATGTGTCCCCCAGACATGCTATTTCACATTCATAAGTTTCCATTGAAATCCCTCCTAACTTTCATCAAATATTTGGAAATGGTGCACGTGTTTGGAAGCACGGGCTCCTTGTGCTTCTTCCAAAGATGTTTATGCACTAAACCAATCTTGCAAGTCTACAAGCTAGTCTCTGGGCTTTCCTTTTCCAATCCTCAACCAAAAGAGAGGGAGAGAAAAACAAGGCATCATAAACACGCTGGCCCTGCCAATAGATAAGATGTTGTACATCTATCTACTGTATCCACAGTCTGAACACCAAAAAAATCCGTTCCAATCTAAATAGTCTAAACACTTTCATCAAAGAAACCAGTTCACCTAATGTGAAACCGGTTCTAATAAGGTAAAACTTTCAAAAGTTGGATCCAATGCAATAGTTCCCTGCCCCCACAAAGACCCCTCTCACAGATGTTTTCATGAACTTTTTTCCTTTTTTTCCAGGGCAGGGTATAACCTACCCAACGAGGATTTCTTTTCCCTAGTGGTGAAACTCTAATATTAATCTATAATGACATATTATTTTGGGCAGCGTACAACAAGGTCCCACCATACAATACTAGTGGGCCCCTGCGCAGGTGACTCAAATATATCAATAAACCTCCTGTAAGGTCACCCATCCTGCTGTAACGGCACCCATCCCGATACTATTCTGGTCAAAAGTGGGCTTAACTTCAGACTTGTTATGGAACCCAATTGTGGGAAACGTAATTTTTAATTTACAAAATCAATTTCCAGAAACAAAAATCATTCTAAATTCAATAACTTTTTGTCTCTTGGTCCAAAAATTGCGAAACAACAAACAAGCACACCAGCTAGTCCAGGGCTTTCCAATGGTACTGAAAGTCGAACAACATTTGCCTTTTTTTTTTTTTTTTTTTCGGGTTATTGGAGATGAACTTTTTTGGGACGAGAAAAGGGGGGGTCGTTTATCCAATAATAGGCCTTATGGATAAAATCAAATAAACAGTTGTAAAGTTGAACTGGACATTCCGGAATCCGTAGGTAATGACTTGTCCTCCTTAAGCAGAGCTGGATATTCCAGACCATAATGGTCACTTTAACAGGCCGGCCGTCCGTTAGCACAAGCTGCGTACCAACCTTTCCTGTGCCCTGATTGGGTGACCAAGCGACAAAGCTGAACTAAGATGACGGCGACAAGACATACACAGCTAGCTGCCGCCACATGTCTGGACTCTGGAGCACCAGAGGAATCTGGTTCCCTTGCATGGATGAACGAAATGTGTCCTTGGATGATCATCATTCTCTCTGTCTTTCTATTACTAGTTACTCATTTCTCATTTCATAAGGGGAGCGTGTTGCTAGCGTGGCAGCATCCCATTGGACGAGAGATCGCATGCCATATCATGTATCCTGCTCGTGTCTTTTTTTTCAAGATTTTTTAATGTTGCTTAAGGGGCAATCATCCTTAGCAAGACTTTGTCAAATTTGGCTATAAACCAAATATGAAGTACAAATCGTTAATCAACCTTTTGTATTTTTGCACACTGAAAACCTAACACAAAAATCTTAAATTAAAAAAAAAAATCTCAATTCTAGCCACCACAATCTTCCAAAATCATTTCATTTTTTATTTAGTTATTTTTATTATGCTTTTTGACAAAATTTTGCTAATTAAAGAAAAGGCTGATCCTCCTAGCTTCTGACATTTTCATACTTCCTTAATTTCTTCTTGCATGTTCATAATCACTAGTTGGATAAACCTCATAACTCATGCTCTTCAATATTCGTGTACAATTGGTTGTCTCATAACTAGCTCAAGCAAATTGGTTACTGTGAATAATGTCTATCATGTGATCTAGCTGGTTACCTAGTTTTGATGGGTTCCCCCCCCCCCCCCCCCCCCCCGCCCTATTTTTTTTTTTCACCACACCTTTTTTTATATAAAAAAAAAATAAATAAATGAAAGAAGCACATTATTTTTATAAGAGGAAAATA
>Ga0116231_10005448_pt1 | contig 25061 bp, 13 predicted proteins | sample S1TSphgellanicum_2_FD_89695 | JGI IMG/M metagenome (GOLD analysis project Ga0116231, IMG submission 89695) | Host-associated microbial communities from peat moss isolated from Minnesota, USA - S1T2_Fd - Sphagnum magellanicum MG | ecosystem: Host-associated > Plants > Peat moss > Unclassified... | reverse complement strand
TCTGAAGTTTCGGGAGTCCTTTTGGGACTCTAACTCTCACCAACTCCCAACATGGGAGTTGCCTTGGGAGTGTGAGGGTCCACTCCCTCACACTTTCTTGCACTCCCGGGAGTCTTGATGTGATTCTCGGGCTTCCTTTTGGCCCGCACCCTTGCAACCCCCTTGCCTTGGTCGCGAGCCAAGGCTAGGGTTGCGACACCTTTTTATTTCGTTTTTGTTCTTGTAGTTTGAAATTGAGGTGCTTAAGCTCTTTGATGCAATGGTATTCAATTTTTCCTTGGTTGTGAAAGAGATCTCAAATATGATTTCTTTATTTTCATATATACAACAATGGAGGCTGGCGGTACGGGATACATACTTTTTTTAGGATTTCAAGCGTAAAAATGGCATTCGGAGAACCAAATCTTGGGAGCAACAAATCAGGAGCAAGGAGGTTGTCATGTGGGTTTTGTGCATGTATTCCAATTATACAATTTCATTCCATTTTCAATTTACTTCAAATTGATTTATGAGTGTTTGTTAGTAGGCATACTTATTTTTACATCACCATAAAACTTCCCCTTGTTTCAACACCAAGAACAAGAAAGTTGGTAGTCGGAGGCAATGACCTTCTATAATGTAGTTGTATGAAGGTGTTGTTCATTATGCTACAGGTATTTTTATAATGTCTTGTTATTCCATGGTGCCATTGATCAACTCCCCAATTTCTTGGATATCTAGCATGACCTCAAGGTCAAAAGCATTATGTTCTAGAAGGACCTGCTCAAGGATTGGCCTACTCCCCATCTTCTCTAGTGTGGTTGTTACCTTGATTGTCTAAAAGACAACACCCCCACCCTAAAGATTCCCTTGAGGAAGAATATCAAATCCTTTTTCATGGAGACTCTTGCAAGCTTCACATAAACACAAGTTGAGGGTGGAAGGCAAAAAATGGCCTCTAAGGATAAGGGAAAATTGAAGGAAAAAGTGACCAACTCCGACACCTTTGTTGAGGTTCTTTTGAACTAAACTTTGCAAACAATCGACAATGTGAAGAGAGAAAAAAAGGTTATTACCCCACCTATTCTTCCCACCCCTCCTTTTAGTGGAGTTCGAAGCACTTGACAAGGATCATTCTAGTTTTTTCCATCTTGCCCAAGTTTGATTATTGTTACCTCCAGCAAGGCTCTTTGCTTTTAACACGTGGTTTTCCCATTCTCCTGGCATTCCATTATGGCAATCAATATTTCATCCTGGACATGGGCCTTGAAGCATGAGACAATCTCTAAATTCATTCACAAGGTATGTTTGCATTACATTTTCTTTCCCTTTACAACATAGTTCTAGCAACTTGTCCTGGATGCACTAACTTTCTTCTTCTTTCTATGCAGATGAATCTTAGTGGCAAGGTTCAACTTTCTTTGCAAATGTTCTAGGAAACCTCCTTATTCCTTTCGTATCCAGGAACTTGGATGATATTCCTATGTGGAACAAGAAGGTTGATGAATACATTGGTGGAGTCTTTGATTTTGCCCAAAATTTCTTCGCCTTTGATGGGGTTGCCTTGTTATTTCACCCATATGACTTCAAAGTTTTGAAGGAGGTCAAGTTTTATTTGGAAAACTATGGCTTCCACATATAGATAAAATGGGCTATGGTGAACTCATTGCCACTTTACGAGCAGCGAGGACCCATTTTTCAAGGTTCCATTTCAATCCACTAAACTTTTTTTGTATGTTTCTTCTTCTCAACTTTAGTTGTAATTTTTCTTTAATGTGCAAACTCTCCTCAGTCATGCAACTCTTCTTGCTAGGGTCCCTGATGTGAACTCTTCAAGCATTGGGGGATTTGTCTTCTCCTCACCATTCAATGAGTTTGTAAACAACTCTATTGATGTTTGGAATGAGGATGTGTTGTATAATTCGACGGATAAGGCTTCTATGTATATATCCAAGGTCGACAGACCCTTTAGGGTCGCAAAGGAAATGCATCCTTCTAATGTTCAGGCCCTAATCAATGTTTACTCCAAGACATGATCCTCTGTTGCAAATGTATCTGCATCCACATTATGTGTTCCTTCTCAAAAAATTCATTCACAATCTTTGCATCAAAATTTTTGGCTAACCATCTTTCAGATTAAGGGTAACAGAGTCAGGGCTTGCCAAAGCCTTGGGCATGACATCCTAGCTTTGGAGTCGGACATGGAGGTTTTTACGGAGGTGTTGGAGCCTCTCATTAAAATGGCCATGCCCAAGCTTGATGCCTGGCATGTTCACAACTTCAATATTGATTCTCCTGTCAATAAACACTTAAGGAGGTTGTTTGATTGTGATTAAATTATCCATTTGCATCAATATTATGCATTCCTTCAATTCTTTTTGTTGTATGCCTCACATTTTCTTCTATTTTTATTTGCAAAATGGTGTTTCCACTAAAGAGCTTCCTTTCATTCGGGGAGAATGAATGCCCCGAGATCCTACCATTTCTTTTCAGCTACGATCATATGCTGAAGCTCAAGCCCTGGCTCTAAAGTCCTTGGCTTCACTTCCATGGATAGTTTCCCAAGGTTACCATCCACGAGTTAGAGCTTTCATTGATGATGAAGCATTAGAAGATGTTAGGATTTGTTTTTGAGCTTAGGCGTGGATCACTAGGTTTTTGAACCCATTGGGTGGTCCTAAGGTTGGGTGGAGAGCTCTAATGATGTTTTGTTTTTCTTTAAACTTTCATTTTGTGTTAGTTTTCACTCAAAACTCCTTTTAAGTCACCTTCCTAAAACACTTGTAGTGTCTATATCAAAGCTTATACATACCACAATGTTGGAATTTTTTTTGTCAAACAAGATTGATAGTTTAATGTTATTTATTGGAATGTTTTCTCCAATTGAAATCCTAGTTATGGGATTGGTTGTATATTCTACCAATGTAATTCCATGTTTTCTAGGTGTTTTTTGTTTTTGCATAGGTTTCCACATTAAATAATATGGGTTGTAAGAATGACCTCTACCTTGTAATGATTTAAACACACATCAAGAAAAATCCAAAGTTTCATAAGTTGTCCCCATAAAAAATAATTTATTCTCTGAGAGAAAATTTAAAGCTTATTACTTATTTGAAAGATAATTATATATATCATTGCTTTCAAAATGATCTCCAACTTTATGTAATTCTTGGGAATGCTCAATCAAACCATCATTTTCATTTTTGAAATTTTGCAAAAAAATTGGGTTCTTTGTAATTGGAATTCCATATTGGCTTGTACACATTATATGGATGCCAAATAGAAATTATACATTTTTTTCCTTTTTTCAATGTTGCATTTATGTTTGAAAATATCTCTATCTAGAGTTCCAATGTACTTGTTTTTTTACACATATTTATAATTAAAAAATTAGAGGTTTTCATAAATAACTTATGTCGATGTCACTTATATCAAAATGGTTCTATTGGGATATGATCAATCCTTTCAATTTTACCAATTTAGCAACCTCACACACAAATGTATATAATTATACATATTGTCAATATTTCTAACAATTGTTGTGTGTAATGGGGAATTATACCTAACAATACCTACATAATACTTAAACAATATATAACAATACATAAAAATTTCCAATAGAGTTTGTGGCTAATTGATAACAAATTTCAAATTTAAATAATGAATAACCACAACAGGAGATGGAATTTTATTTTATATATTTATTATAGTTGAAATCAATTTTGTGTGGAGTGTGTTCTCCATTTATGAATGTATTTTTTATTATATTTGAAGCCATTTTCTAATTGTCTTGTTTTTAAATTGCCATACATATTCCATCTCTCCTTCTATATCCTGCATTGCATTGGTGTTCAACATATCTCTAGGGAATCTAGTGTCAACAATTTTATTTAAAGTATGTTTCATACAATGAATAAAATTTCCATCCTAGCTTAATACATATATAAATTTCCAAGATTGTAGTGGGCAACACATAGTTCAATTTCTAGTTGGATTTGTTCATTCATTTGATGGTCTTGCAAATTACTTTCCCATGGTTCTCTTTTGGTTGTAGTTCAAGCAAACATAACTTTCATTTTTCAACTCTTAAAAGAAAATTTTAAATGCATTATTCTTCAAATGACCATGATTAAAAAACCAAACACACACAAACAAATACACATCATGCACCAAATCATCTTTTTCATTTCAAGGTATTGCAAATGACGCTCTTATAGTTCTCTAATAATTTTTCATGGTTATGAGATGTCATTGATGTCAATGGCCTTGTCTATGGTAGTATTGTGGAGAACCTTCGACGCTTAGACCTGGTTTGCCGTCCACTCCCTTGGATGATTCTACAATAGCTTCTGACGTTCCAATGTCCTCATCATTTTCAGATCCTTACATTCTAGGTGGAATATAAAGGCCTATTCTCACCAGTGGTACCATTGCATTTGTCTCCTTGTAATAACCAAGTGTTGGTGATTCATATTCATCTTCCCCAAGTCGCTTTGGTTCTTTGGCCACTTTTTGTTGATGGCAATCTCAAGGGAATACTTATTTGGAGACATAAATCCTAATAAATAATCGAATAACCTCAAGAGTTGAGTTATGTAGTTTTGATTTGTTGAGTGTGTTGGCCATGGATTGTCTTTTGGAAACTATAGTAAACTATTCAAAAAAACCTCATCAAACATACAAATCATCATTGCATACATTTTGTGGTCTTGCAAATGGTTCCTTGTTGCCCAATATCCAACTTGTATTTGGTGTTCTACATCAATGGACTTTATTTCTTTCTTCCCAATAATAGGTTACAAGTTTAAGTTTTAAAGAGTTCAATAAACCATGTCTATTGTCTTTTTCAAAATGGAGCAAAACAATTGGGAGTGGAAAAATTTGTGTAGAAAACTCACAACACTACAAAACATCAATTGATAATCTGCACACAAAAATTCACATATTAAATACCCACCTATCTAATATTTAGAACGTGGTTTGCATTGCATTATTATAATATCTTAACATGTGTAACAACGGCCACAAACCTATTGCATTTAATGAAAATGACAATTAGATTCTATATGGAAAATGGCATTCCTAAGTTACATATAGATAATTCATAATAGTGTATTTGTCAATTTCTCGCATTCTCTTCTTACATTCCTACATTGATGCCTTTAGTTACTTAACCCTTTGTAGGATACATCTACAAATCGTGCGTCAAATGTTTTTTGGTGTTTTTAGAATAGATACTTCACAATAATGTTGTTAGAACAATTGAAATATCTTTTGTCAAAAGATTTTTGTATTGTATAGATAATTATTATATTTGACCACCTATGTTTTGTTGACAAGTTCATGTTACAACTATGTTTAACTTGTCTCCCATTATAACGGCTAGGATGACAACGACCACAAATGACGTGGCAGTGCAAAATATGCTTCTGTTAACAGATAATATTCTACCACACAAGACCTGTTTGAAACTAGGGGGCATGATTCTTAATAAAGGTGCCAATTTTTATTTTTTTGCTTCAACACATGGCACACCAACTTTGGTAGATTTATATATTTATGTTGAATTGGACAAAAACACTATTATTGTATGTCCACTTGAATCAATGGCATATAAGGCAATAAAAGTAGAATAAATGCAAAGACATAGTAGAAGTAGAAAGGATTAAGTTGAGTAGTAAAGGTCGAATAAATACAACTTCAAGTATAGGTTGGAAAAATTAGTAGTAGAGGGGGGAAAATGCAATTTAATTTATTGCCAACATTCATTTGAAAGTTCATCCATTTTATTTATCATCCATTTTTTCATCCAAAAAATTTATTTATCCATGACACATGGCAAAATATTTTTCCACATCACCAAATATTCCTTCCTATGTGTCGAATAATATTATGTTGACGTCAACAATATATTCATGAAAGATTCCTTCGGGTTCACTTGTTCATGCTCACATTCATACACTCACAAAATAACATCCCTAGTGTGTTTTTAATACATACAAAAATTCATAAAGTTGTAAAAACTCACTACCATGTTATTTATAGTGAGAACAAAAGGATGAACACATAGCTCGACCACTATGGTTCTCACTATAGAATACATGGTAGTGTGATTATATACTCTATCCATGCAAACTAGCATTTGATCAAATGACACTTGTACTTGGTTGTTTTTCCAATTCTAGTACTTCCAAAAATCAGGTGTTCATGGCTCCATGGAAGGAGTGTTGAACTTAGAGCGATAAGGACAACTATTGGACTAATTGACATCGTTGTGGTTTTCCATTTGTTCTATATGTTGGAGGATTATTGATAGACAAGCATCTATTGGGTGTTGCTATAAAAAACACAACAATGTTCACACTTGTGATTCTTGTACAATAATGTCCCAATAAATGGTTGCATATACGCAGACTTTGAAGCTTCAAATGGACATGAATGTTGCATAGTGGAATTACTTTAATGTGTGCCATCTGCTATGAATTAGTCATTCATGACCAAATGTCTAACCATGTGGGTAGGTCAACTATGCTAATACAAGTCCAGAATACATTTCATGTATACAAGGATGAGATTTTGTAACAAGCCCATACAAATCTTAAGTGATTAAGATATGATAAAACACATTGTGGGTACAATTGTAACATTATGTGAACCCATGTACATTGGGATATTACACTACACATTGGGATTTGTCAATCAACCATGTCATGGAAGTTGGCAACTTTGATTTAATATTGTATTCACACTAGGAGTTTTTACAATAATTTGGAACTATAAATCAATAGTCAAATCCCAACATATGTGGGAAACTTTAAGTTGCACAACACTTATATACTTGTGTTTAGTCCATATCGAGGGAAACGGGTCACAGTGGACTCGTAGTGCTAGCCTTGTTTAGTGTTACATGCACTTTTCAATTCCACTCATTCACCACTCAAGTGAAAGCTAGTCCTTGCCACTAAAAGTTGAATGGACGACCAATGGAATAAGGACAACTTTTATAGTAGTTTCCAAGGTCTCTTGAGTAGGGTTGTTTTTAAGTGCACATAGGTCTTTGGTCACATGTCTACATTTGTTTACTTTTATTTAGTGATATTATCATGGACAAGACCCAATCCATGTGGGAATATTTGATCATGCCTTATCTGCATTCAATGCACCTATTTTGGGTATGAAATGGAGGCCATATCAAAATAAGTCATTAGATGCAAATATGGTAGGTGTTTGCATTCCACATGAATAGATATATTTTCAAATTATTGTTTGCCAATTTCAGTAAACTCTACACAATTAAAGATTATTTTATTAAGATGGTTATCCACTTATGGCACAAACAACTTCTTATATAACCAACGTTAGTAAGCTAGACTATGATGTTCTTTGAATGTGCCTATTATAACATTGTCCCCGAAGAAGGCTACACACATAAGGACTTCCAAGTTTAATATAAACACGAGTAGGGCGTGGTGGAATCACTTAAAACCAAAGGCATAGTGTTAAGGAGTGCAACCCACTCAAGCATCAAGGGGGCTTCTTCCATTAATCACTTCCATTCTAGCTTTTGGGAACATTGCCCGCCTCAAAAATTGTGGTGTGCATTCCACTCAAGTGAATAACTAGTGGGAAACTTCCACCACTAATCCATAAAGCACAATAGGTATTGGATGTTTAGTGGAGATGGTAGTGGAAATCCTAAAGTCATAGTTTCCTTTCCACTTTGAAATGGTTTGAGTGGAATTATGTAGTGGTTTAGGGACATGTTTTGTAGTAATGTGGATAATTAGTTTAATTTTTGGCATTTTCATGTGAAACAATGGGGAGGATTGATGATACATGTATTATTTTCAACCCTCCTACACATCTATTCTTTCACCCCATATTCTTAACAAGTTCACAGATATGGTACCAATCATTTTTTAATAGCATAACAAACTTTTTTTTCTTGCATAAATTCTTTTTGGAAGAGTTTGCAAACACGCCTATGTGCAACCTTTTAAAGACAATGCACAATGTATGGCTTCAACAATTTGGGAAAAGGGGAACTTGTTTGTATGTTGCAACATCGAATGACTATGTTCAAACTTTCAAACATTCGACATTATATTTTCATTTCAAGTAGGGTGGTTGACCAGGTCAAGGGCTTGATAAGAATGAGTTGCTCTTGTGTAGAACAACCCAATTTGGAGATTTGAAGTAACTTGCAAACGTAGTTTTGAAATATTTCTTAGGTTCAACTTGCATAGTTAGAATCACACATATGGAAGGTGAGGAGATCTTTAGCTTTTGCAAATGCAAGGCAAACCTATCTCCTAGATCAAAAGGGGATTCACAGAAGCATGATTGTGTGAATTTTTATCATCCTTGTGTAAACCATACAATTACTAGATCAAATATGGACAATGAACCATTTGAGGTGGGTCAAATTCAAGAAGATCATGTCGAGGTCCTTGAGGCTCCATGTGGAGATGGAGTTTGGCATAAAAAGATGCTTCCCTACATCACATGTTTAATGTTCCGCGTTGCAAAAGTCCACTAAGCATTCTTGTGCTACAAGGATAATTATCAAGCAAACTTCTATTGATGTCCTTGCCCCAACTTATTCAAGGACGTGGTCTTAGTTCCCTTATGCACCCTTAAAGCTACACGTTATGGTTTTGTGCAAATGATATGAATTGTTGCGTTGGCAGTACAAAGTGCAAGTATGCATTGGACAAATTGATTGTTTTGAAAATTAGGCCCATTCAAGCTAAAACCAATATCACCCAAGATGAAATCAAGTTTCTTGAGGAAGTGGGATTTGTTTTGAATAGATGGTAGTTAATTTTTCCTCGACGCCTATTTGGAGGGGAAAACTTCATTTTAAAATAGGCCAGTGAATGAAATGCCATTGCCAACATCACGTAATGGGAAGATTGTTCGTCCTATAATGTCATTCAAAATGTCAAATCTACATTACAATCGGTGGGAGGCTAATCAACTTCTTGAAGTGACTTTAAACCCACCATTAAAGGTTCCCCCCTCTTGGATATGGATGAACCTGTAAGATTCTATTTGGCCAAAATCCAAACCAAAAAAAAATGAAGTTATAATAGAGAACTTCCCAACTTGCACTTGTTTAAATTTGTAGCAATGATTTCCAATTTGTTAAGTCGGCGAGGGAAATGGGTGCCCTTTAAACACATGTATTATGTTTCACAACATGTCATGTTTTATGTGTAATTCAAAAATTTCGTCCATTTTCCAACTTGGAGTTGTGATGAAGTTCATTGTTTATTGGATCATGATGTAATTTTGTGTAAGTAGGAAAACTATTTTGAATTGTCAATTCTAGTGCTTGTCTTGATGTTATGTGTTTGGCTTTTAGACTATAACTTGCAAAGGATGTTATTCTTCTGATTTTATAAACAATTTGATAATTGTTCATTAAGGGTTTTGTTTTGCATGAGTGATTAGACACTATTAGATAAAATTAGTTATCACACTAATTTAAATGTTCATTAATAATTAAAAACATTATATTGAAAGATTATGGGAAATAATTTTGAAGTTTCAAATATATATGATACAACAACAAAAGTTATGTATGATATCATTGTCACAAATAACATATTCTATCTTCTTGGATGACTATTACGTATCATTAAAGGACTATTCTTGCCACATCAGTGTAATATTTTGTCCATGTGCATGGATTATTCTTATCTATGTAAAGAATATTTGGCTTACATGACAAGAATATTCTTGAAAGATTTTATGATGCTCACAAAAGTTCAGTTCACCATTCACATTCACATAATAGTTGTATTGCTTACATATTAAGCTACATACCTATATTACTTACAAAGGTATGTAGATTTAAAATAGAACCAACTACTTATTTATTTAGGTAGGCAAATAGAAAGGTAGTTGAACTAAATAGTAGTCATGTAATATTTTTATTTTAAATTTTATGTTTTGTCTTTAGGGTTAAACTTTTTTGAGCTCATCCCAAATTGGCATATATGTATTTTAATGTGGGCAACAAGAAAATATAACTTTTTAATGTACTTTGTGAAATGAAAATTTAAAATAAACCATACAGGTCAAATCTTTTAAATAATTGCAAATTGGGTTGTAGTTCAAAAAATATTCACCCACATTCATTGTGTTTGTTTTCAAAATTATGTAATTAAATAGGTAATTATTTGATAATTATGAATTATCTAAAACAATCCTTTTAATAAAAAATTTGAATGAATTATCTAAGCAAATTATCTCAATTACTTGTTATAATTCAAATACTTAGTTAGTTAGTGAATTTAAATATTTAATTTTTAGATGTATAATTTAGATAATAATTTATTTGAATTAAATAACTGACAATTTTTCTAAATTAATTAGCCAAATTCATTTAATTTATTGGTTACTTATTTCAATAATTAACTATTAGACTTTATATAATTTATTCGTAGATAATAATTCATTTATTATTTTAATTTCAAGTTTTAATTAATTATCAAAATTAACATTAAAAAATAATTATCTGAATTAGATTGATTAATTCAAATTAATAGGTAATTACTAAATATAAATAATTATTTCATAATAAAGAATTAAATTATGTATTAATTAATTATTAAAAATTTAATGATTACAAATATATAATATAAAATTGGGTAGAAGACATAGTTATCAAATAATTTATTATTTGAACTAATCGGTCTAATTCAACTAATTTATTAATTAGCTACTTTAGATAATTAATTATTTGACCTCAAAATTCATTATTAATTATTTGAAGCTCAAATAATTAATTATATGAACTTTTGAATTGATAAATTAGTTATTTGAACTAGATAATTTTATTAATTAATTTAATTTAAAAAGTTATTTATTTACTTCATTCTTTGTAAATTAATCCTTTGATTCATAATAAATTTTAATTATTTTTTTCTAATTAGCTAGTTCATAGTAATTAAATTAATTAAATATTAATTAAAATCAATAGTTAATAAGTTATTGAAAAATGAATTCATTATTACATATCAAAGATTAAATATGAAATTTGTAGTGATTAATTTATTAATAATTGAATAATAGTCACAAAATAATGGAAATTTTATATTTTTATAATGACAACATAATGGCACAATGCATTGTATCAATGATGATCATGGTTGACAATTAGTTGCAAGTGTCATATTTAATGGGTGATGAAAATGCATACACATGGCATGATCATATGTGTCAATGCCATACATTAATTGCAACGTAATTGTTGATTAAATGTTACCTTTACACCGATTATAATGTAATTGTCATTCATAACTAAAGTGCAATTTGCCAAAATATCAAACATAATTGACTACATTTATTTGTACGACAATATAAATATTTCATTTGCAATTAAGTTGTAACTATAATATAACTCTTGATTTTTTAATGTGACATTTTATTTATTAATTATTCATATGTCTATATTGTAGTTGTATATTAGTTGTTTTGGAGTTTTAGTTACAAAACAATGTGATTTCAATGGACATGATTTCTCATAATGAGAGTTGGAAAGTGATCTAGTTTTTTTATGATCACATTATTTTGTTGAAAAAATATACAATGAATAAATAACATAGCTTATGGAGTTGACAAAGTATTTCAGACATTAAAATTTTAAATATTAAGTTTTCAAACTCTAATTTTTTGAATATTAAATTTTTAAACACTAAAGGCATTGAATTTTTAGATCTTAAGTTTTCATATTTTCAATACATTTCAATGTAATTCATTCAATTTGGTTTTTAAGTTAAATTTTCTAATTGGTATTTTTTATATCTTTTACTCCCTATCACCATATTTCCTTAAGTAATTTACATTGTTCCTTTTGTTCCAATAAAAGGCAAAGCCATTATGTGGTGAGGTGTTTATTTTGGTTCAATTCCTTTACACCATTTGCTTTGCCACATGTGCTTAGTTCAATTCCATCTCTCATACAACACCTTTATCTCATATAATAAAATCAACAATTTCATCTACCTCATATGTTATGTATTAAAATTAATGTATGTTACTAAATCAACACCCAATACCATTGAAAGTAACAAAATCACACACATAAACATGTGTTATTGTGTGTTATTAAATCAATGCCCAACACTATTGAAACTAACAAAATCACACATAAAAACATGTAACAAAATTTCATGTTTCAAAAATAGTCATTTGAAAATTGCAAGAATCCAAGTTTAAAACAAATATAATGCAAACATAAGCTTCTTGTCAACTCAACAACCTTTTGTTCCTCTTATGTGCTATATAATTTCAAAATTTTAAAGATGAACTACATTTAAAAAAATAAACCTTGAAACAAAAAAAAACATTGCAACCTTGTTCACATTGAACTAGGTTCCAACAACAAATAAACCCCTACATAATTTTAATGTCCTATCATAAATACTTGCACTAATATAAATGTTGTCATTAGCAATCACAGTTCCTACCACTACTTGCAACTAAAAATTGCCTATAAGTATAACTATAAGTATTTGCAACTACAAATAATATTTGGATGACTTAAGGTCGTTTTTGTGACTATGTTACGACTAAAAGCTTTTTCATCCTATGCATATAATAACATTTGTACGTGTATGGTTACAAGTATACAAAGCTATATGTATAAGTAAATAATATATTACATATATTGTATATATGTACACCAAGTTGTGTACAAATACAATACAATATGTACAAATCAAAATTTTTAAATATATATTTAAATTTATACATTTTACTTTTTTTATTTTTGTAATGCATTTTAGAATATGGCACCAAGATGATTTTGGGATGTTATGCACCTTGACCCCAACAAGTAACAAGGAAATTATTTGAAATTTCCAGTTTTATAATTGTAAATCCTTGTTAAATCCTAGAGCCCCCCGTAATTGGAGGAAGCTACTATGGTGTGATATTCAATCAATTTTGACACTGTGGCTTTTAAAAAATATAAAAGTATGGGAAATTTGAAGGTTAATGACTTGCAAAAAAAGGCCCCGACATGTGGAATGTATGCATAAAGTTTCAAAACCACAAAATTGATTAAAAATATATGGCAACACAATTTCTAGTATGTCAAATTTTCCAAAGCATTTGTCTTTCATATCCTTCTGCACCAATTGTGCCTATAGCTAAACACTTGACTTTGAACCTATAACTCATCCGACCATTCAATTCCTTCCAAGTCTTGATATAATGTTTAGTTCTACAGTTTGCTGGACATGACCACCAACATCTCCTTGCTTATCCATGATCCATAATCATTTCTTGCCATTAGGTGCTTTCAAGTAATCGTGCACCCTAACACTATGGTGTCTATTTCACCAAACTCCACATTAGTAGATAGTGTCCTAATCACATCCACTTTCAACCCAAAGGTTCATGACCTATGTCAAAGGATCAAGTGTAACTATGATAGGACATCATTTAAACACCCACATAGATACATTACATCAACATGTAAGTTACTTGTCCACAGTCCCAATTTTAAGGTTGTCCCAACAACAATAACTATATCACAACAAACCCAAACAATAAGAGGAAAATGAACATAATATAACATTTGAAAGTTGTTACTTGTTCTGTAATGATTGAATCATTGGGCTCCTAAAGCGTTCAAAAATCTTCCACTTTCAAATGTATTACATCTAGCAATTTGAGCATATAGTGTGATCATCATCCAACACCATTTTTATAATTCCTTGCATGGCCACATGAAATACAATTGTGTCAAACACATGAATAATTTTCAACATTGAAAAACATCTAGCTAACACACTTGGAACATACCCATATAATTGACAGTAAGCAAGATGGGTGTTGTAAAGAAGTTAACCAATGGGGGTAATGGTTGTAATATGAGCCTCTTAGAGTGCACTAGCAATTTTGAACTCCAAGAAAAGGATGTTTAACATCGTTTTCCACATACTATTCGAGTGTTGTGGTAGCCAAGGTGTGCCTACATCCACATATGGTGTGCAACTATTAAACCATTGTGCTACTCATCTTTTAGCAAGTCTTTCATTTCTTGGGGTTGTGGATATTAATCACTAGTTCCCTTTCAACCAAATGGTTATGCATAATGCTAAACATCTTTTCCTAGCAAATTGGTACCAATTAGACTAAGAAATCACACACTTATCTCAAGCTTAATGTGTATGGATTGTTGCATTAACAACAAATGTTGAACATGGTAAAGAGAACAACATGTAAACAATCACCACCTACAAAACATTGTCACTTCTACCACTAGTTTGGTGATCTAACATAGTTCATTGCTAGTGGCATTAAATTGGTAATTCGTACCTTAATACATTTGAACCCCAACCTTTCAGTCTTGTAATGCCCAAGCTACCACAAACCAGCAAACTTATAGTTCTTTGCATTTCAACATTTTCAAGAAGCATTGTCAATTAGAGGTTTTGGATTGACCATGCCACCTCTTGTGTACAACTTACACAAAAAACAAGCAAAGTAAAAGCACCAAGTAGTAAGTCTCATATTGTTTTGTGAATTTTGAGATGTAGGATATGAGGTCCAAACCTTTCCTTCTACTAGGACCTTACCATGGGTCATACATAGAGCTCTTGTTATGGTCCCTGAGCAAATGATGAACCCGTAGCTTCCATTACCTCTAGTGGAATCTTGTTACATTCTACTCCAACCTTGCAATCCATGCCAAAAAAACCCATTACAAAACTGAACTCCTCCTTGAGCACAGTCAACCATGACATCTCCATGAGTGGAACCCAAAGGGAGCCCATACAAAGCACCAAAATCAATAAACATGACATTGTGTGGTTGTCTAGGAAGCAAGCTATGAGGTGGCCACATTGTCACATTAAGCAACTTCCCGCACCTAAATTGCGATCTCATAAGTGTTTTTGGATAACCTTTTAAGTAAAAGCAAAAAGTTTTTTATAGAAAATAACCTTTGTGCTAGGTATTAGACCACCAATACCTTATGCATTGCAATTCAAATTGTTTGTAGCCAAGATGATTGATGCACTTGAAACCAGAACAATCTAGCAACAACTTCACAAACTGTGTAAAGTGCTTATGTTTGGTGAGAGTTTGGAGAAGCCCCACCACCATCTATCATGGGTTGACAATCCCCGTTTTGGCAAGAAACATTGTTGGGTGAAACTATTCCTTGTAAAGAGGAGCTGAGTTTCCACCTACTAGTTTGTTTTAGTAGGAAAAAATTGCATGAACAAACTACTCCCAAGGATGACCTAAGTCTCCACCTAATAATGAGTTGCTCAAAACATCAAACATGGTTGGGTGTTTACAGTATTCTAATTAGTTTAATTTAGAAAGTCCTACTTTTATATTATTAGTCCATTTGGTCAATTTTCTACAATAGGCCTAATGGAATGTTATATAGTTGGCGGGGATGTTGCTTTAGTGCTTATTCATTGGATTGGAACAAAGTTGTTAAAGACTTTTAAACCGCCCTATAAGCTAGTTGTTTGGGGCGACCACACGTTGACCTTCAATGAGTTTACTACCTTATTTTTATGCGATAGCCAATGCTACAAGGCTAGTCATACTTGTGTTTTTCAAAAGGTTTTCAGGCAGGGTTGTGATTGGTTGAACCTTGATTATGTCTTAAATGCCCATGTGGATTGTGTCGTTGTTAGTTGCGCCTTCTGATCTTGAGCAAGTAAAGGTTGTGGTCTACTCAAAGTGATGAATTGATTGGTGGATTGATCATGAATCCATAGTTAGTCATCACCATCTGCACCAAATTCCATTTTAGAATGAGTGAAGCATGTGCATTTTACTTACAATTTTGTGCAATTAAGTACCTCTGGCATTACATTCTTCATGTGACTAATAACAACAATATCTCATGCTACATACTTCAACATTAAAGGTAAACTTCCATCCATTTGGGATTACACGTTGCCCTAAACAAGGTCTTTAGACAAATGTTTGAATTTTTCTGTTGCTTCTTACAAGAGTCAATCAATTATAATGACCACTGACGGAGCAAGAAAACAATTATGTGTTGTAAAGTTTATGTGCATCCAAACATAGTGGAGTCATAATAGGCCAATGGTTTTGGAGGTTGTGTGGAAGGCAACTTTGTGATCACGTTGTGCTCATGTTCGAAATTAACCATATCCTAGAAGTTGGATAATAATGGTGGATAAGGTTTCTGGCCTTGAATTATGAGTGTCAGTTTAATGTCTAGGTGTTTGGGTGCTACTTAGAACTTAGGGGTGTACAAAGAGCAAGCTATAATGGAGACCCGCTTTTACATATAATGAATATGTTATTTTCCCCATCCCCTATGCATTGAACATCAACAACTTTGTAACCATGCACATCCATGTCATTAATTTGTAGTAGACTAAAAGTTACAAAGCCCAAAAGTTAGAGATTTTAAAATGCATGTCAAATCTCACATGCTTTGTACATATTATATTATATACATATTTATATACATTCAATGTTAAGGGCTAATTAAATTATCGTTACTCCTTAAATCATGAAGGTGATCATGATCCTTTCCTTCTCAACCTTTTTTCTAATAAGGTGTTCAATGGACTTGTCCTTTATCTAGGAATGTGAATGTAAAGCTACTCTAGCATTGTTTTCTAGGTGAAGGTTTCACATGAAAGGAAATATAACCTTTTCTGATATATACAGTGTTTTATGGTTGAACAAACGTGGTTGATGGTTTAGGCAAATGGTAGAACTAACATGGCCAAGAGAAATGTCAGATGTGCAAGATTGCAACATTTATACCATGAAATATACACGAACATACAACAATTGTACCTCACCCATAACAAATGCATGATGTTTCCATGTCATGTTGTCTTGACAAAATTACAATGAATCCACAATAAAAGAAGAAAAAGATTTCAAAACAAATGAAGTTACTTGAAAGATTTGCAAATTGTTGGGAGGAACAAATAGTGAGTGTTCACAAAAAAATAACACTGAATTTTTTTTGGAAGAAAAGTCATTACAAATAGACCAAATAAATTAATCAAGATTGTAAAAGCAATAGCCCAACCACATATTCTATACCAAAAATAGTTGGTTGGAAAAGGGTGGATATTGGTGCCTCTCATATAATCATAGATTGCAACCATACACCTATTCTGATAATCGTAACAAACAACCTTGCACATGACATTTCAAGGTCATAATAGAAGTTAATCACTACTTATATATGTTGTAGAAGAAAATACATTCTCATAAGAGCACTAGAGTGGGCACGACTTTTCAAGGGAAACATGTAGTTGTTATTAGTTGATCAAAAGTAAAGTTAGGCATTGGAATCACAAGTTGCACCATTTTCATTTTTCTAGGTTCCAGGGAGTGAGACTCCATCCTTCTTGAAAACTCCATCCCTCTTGGAGTGAGACTCCATCCCTCTTAATCATTTATGTGATCACCAAGTTCAGTCTTCTACTTGTGTATGACTTGGAGATTGCCACAATTGTTTACTAGAACTGCATTAGCCTTATCCCATCTTCCTGACAACATGTGTTCCTTTTGTGGGTGGGTTCTATGCCATGAATCAACGAGGACAATGCATCTTGCATTAATGAATGAAACAACTATTGTTCCATTTGTCCTAGCAATCATGTATGAAATAAGGAGCTTAAGAAAGTTTTATGCGTAGATGTAACATTGTTGCAAGGTTCTATGCATCTTGCCATAATGAATGAAACAACTATTGTTCCATTTGCCCTAGCAATCAGGTATGAAATAAGGATCTTAAGAGAGTTTTATGCGTAGATGTAACATTGTTGTGATGATCATTCATTATAATGCATTTTGCAAGTTGGGTGTTTCTAGTGTAATTTATTATTGATACATTGGGATCTCCAATGAGCTCCTTTTGAAGTGTTATAATCATTGACGGGTTTCCTTTTTGATGTTGGATTTCCCTAGTCTGTTGTGCTATCATATTTTTTGCTTATATTTGTCAGCTCAATCACTTGGAGCTTACAATTAGCCTTGCCAAGTGTGATAATATTCTAGGAGTTGAGAACCTGGTATACAATCTCAGCTTGAACATATCTTCAAATCTTCAAATCAAAATGTTTTGGTTCTAAATCTTGGGTATTGCATGAGGTTTTGTTCCCCTGAGAACCTAAGACATAATGTCAAACTTGATTCCATTTCCTTCTCTTGCCATTTGATTCGTCAACATCATGTTTTTTTATTGATATGAGTGTATGGGTTTTGGATCATTCAAGTAGTACAATGGTTCAAAAAGTTGTTCGATGAAATGAAATACAAGGAAGTCACAAACCTTGCAATAAGTTCACCCCAAGGTATTCTATAGACATTAGACACAATTGCTTAATTCCAAAATTTCCCTATGCAACCAAGATAGACTTCACCTCTGCTATAGTATAGTGGGACTATGTTGGCAACGGGGTAGTTAAATGCTTTTAAGTCTTTGGAGCTATTTCGCCTAGTTGTGAACCAAAGCAAAAACATGTTGGATAATTGGTTACATGAAGACAAGTTAAAATGCAGTGAGGAGTTGGGAGATCTTGTGAAGACTATGGACCCCAACATGGCTTTGAAGATCTACATTAGGCCAAGGCTACACCAAAAGTGGTTGCAACATTTATTGAGCATAGGGAGTTTGATTCGTCTTGTCAGTCAGGTCTCTTGCCAGTCAAGCTTCCTATTGATGGGTGTGAGAAAGGTAATTGATTGAGATTGTTCACATAAGTTTTGGAACATTTGGTGAGTCAAGGGAGTCAAGCTTAACATGTCCACAATGTTCTTGGACAAATTATTGTAGATACCAACAACAATTCGGAACATTTCTTCACCACCAATCCTTATTATGACTTTCGAGTTCTTAGTAAATATTGTGAGAAGCATGACCCCATTATTGCAGTTGTCACATATTGACATGGCACGTATGACAATGAACTTTTCAATGTCACCAACAAGAACTCATTGTTCAAGCTTCAAGCAAGATATGTGGTGGAGCAAATGGAACTAAAGTTTTGGCCAGAGGTCCTTGACCCAAAAAATCCTTGTAGGTGGTAGCTTAGCTACCAAGTTGTGTCCACAACATTGCCAAATAACAAGAACCTATAGCAGGTTTCAGCCACTATCAAGGCCTTCATGATAATAGATTTGCCCCATGAGTTGGTTCACTGCGTTGCTTGAAAAGATTGTCCTTCAAAGCTTTGCTTTCAGTGGCAATCCTAACCTCCAAAACTAGCACATTTTCACTGTTGTCTCGAGTCATGGACCACATGAATAGGTTGGACAACTTTGATGGCCCAAAAGTGGGAGAAAATTGTTGTTGGTGTAGAGTTGTATGACCAACCATGTGCTACTTTCAAGAAGTTCAACCTCGATGTGTAAGCAATGGATGTGCTTCTAAATAACATCCACAACATTGATTGAATTGTTGAGTTTACAGCCTCAGTATAAAAGGATGAAGTGTGGCATTAGGTTGGTTGAAGGAAAGGCTAATGATGCCACCTAATAATAATGAGGTCATTAATCAAACTCCTAATGCTAACGCATATGAATATATTGTCAAGTACTTACATCATGGTACATAAGAAGGTGAAGGAGCCCAGGGTGGATTATGAACTCATATATGCATATGTTAAGTTTGATTGGTTTGGGGATATTGTGGAATTCATTAATTCAACCAAACATTTGCACTTGGTAGACCGTTGGTGATTGTCTATTTAACAATGCATTATACAAAGTTGCCTAGCTGATATTCACACATATATTGAACCAAGGTCAATTTGCAAGGACACTTGTTAAAGTTCAGCAATTCCAAGTAAATGTCGATGCTACCCAAAATGCAAACAATGCTCAAACATGGAAGGAAATATGCTTTGACTATGTTGATACTAAAAAATTATAGCTAATTCAAATTTGTGGTTTCAATGTCATTGTCCATGTTGATGACTTGGAAGGTTCAACAACTATTACCAAAACAAGGGCCGCTTTGATGAACTCATAATGTTCAGGGAAAGGTTGTTTGGGTTGGAATATGTTCATATGGGTAACTTCATTGCCCTGAGAAGTTGATGGAGCATCTCAAGCTTCTTGTTGCTCCCATCAACATTCCAAAGGTTATTTGTGTTTACGACAAGCAATAGTATTGGCAGGAGCTTACACATTTATGTATTCAATATGATGAGTATGACAATGCAACTGCAACCATGATGAGTCATTCCCAAGAAGCTTGGGACCACATGTAGTTCAACAATGTTGTTGTCAAGGTTTCAAATGTGGAATTTTATTACGAAGTTGCATAGTTCTATCTTGAGGAACACCCTAGCCTCATCAATGACCTTCACAATGTCTTAGTTATTTGAATCAACCACACCCATGTGGTAGATATGATGTGCAAGGTTGGATATTCATCCCATGGTAAAGTTGTACATGGTGGTAGTGCATAATGCAAACAATGGTGTTGTGATTGAAGTTTCAATGAGTTTTACCTTAAGGAGGAAGCTTATGAACACCTCAGGGAATCCATTTATCTGTATGAAAACATTGATCAAATCTCCACATGGCATAAAGGTTTGAGAAACATGAGCTTTTGGAAATCAAATGAATTGGGGCCTACATAAATACAAGAAGGCTAGTAGATGGCGTTAGCCACTCACTCTTTTGAACAAGGATAATCTTTACATGGATGCTATGGAGACTACATCACAATCAAGAGACCATGAGCTAGTAGAAGAGTTGCTTACTTTCTTTCTTGAGGAAGGCAAGAAAGAATGTTGTAACCACTTGCTTATACACTTGTTATGATCTCATTTGTGCCAATGTGGCAATGGAGTTGGCTTGGATGCATGGCATCATAGACAAAGTAGCCAAACTTGATTCAACTATAAAACCAACCTTGCAAAAAAAAAAAATTGCATTGAGAAGCATTAGCCATGGACAATGCAACAAGGGAAAAAATTGGGAATGGAAATGAACTTAGCCATGGACCAAAAAAATTCATTAACAAATTTGCAAAGTTCCATTGAACATTTCAATATAATTTATGTATATGCCAAACACCAAACCATCAAATTAAAATCCTTACACAACTAAAAGCTATTTCTTTCACAAGTGCAACACCCTACTTTTATTAACTACAAGAACTACAACATAGAAGAGGCAAAGATGAAGCCAAGATGACCCACTATTGGGTGGGGTTTCTAGTTGGTAACAAAACTTGCTTGCCAAATGAGAGATTAAGCAAGTTGTATAGGAAATCACAAAGTATACAAAACCACATAAAAGGGAATAGAGCATATAAAGAGGGAGAGAAAGACCTTGCACCCTACAAATTAGTAGTACATAGTAATCACACTCTACTTTCTTGGTTTCTTTTATTCCAATTGACCTTCCACCAAGACACTTGGTGATTTGTTAGAAGTATGTGTTTATTGTTTGGCAATAGGCCATGTAGAACAAGGCATCACAATCACGCTGGCCTTGCCAATAGATAAAATGTTGTACATGTGCATTTATGTATGTATACAAATACATATACTACTTTATGATTTATTTGTATGTATCATCACATAAGATGACATCTATTGTAACAATTATACCCCTAGACTTTGGTCCTTGCCTTTTGTTTTATTTTCTCTCCCTTTTTTGGGTTCTTTCTTTTTATGAATTTTGGCAAGGTTTCATCATATTTAGTGTTAGAGTTCTTATGTAAATAAGAAGTTTTAAATATTTCTTTGATTTAATTTTTTTGAAAAGAAAATATATAAAATATTACAAAATAATAATAATAATTGAAACCATAGAAACCCATCGAAACTAGGGTTTATTTAGTTCACCCAAGTTTTAAGGTTTAGAATAATTGCAAAACCTAATGGTAATTCAACCTTGTGAAGCAACAATGTGTACCTTTTCTACGGTCAACACTGTAACACCATCCACATTTGTTTAGATAATGACCTTTTTAGCCATAAAAAATGCTCCCATTATTGTTATTGAAAAGTCATTGCCATCGCGCTTTAATGTGGTTGGAATATTTTCAAGTGTGTTTGCAATGAAGTCAGTGACAATAATGGTATTAGATGGGTGGCGTTTCTCATACCATTTATCAAGATTTAGTTTAATAAAAAGCTTAATAATTAGGGTTTATTTGTTACTTATTCATTAGATGTACCATAACATCTCTTTGGCATCCATCTAAACATAGGGCAAACCTCTCTACAAGAAAACACATAATCTTTGTTAAGTCCCAACACCTTTCATTTTTTGTCATGTTTCAATAACTATTAGTCTACACACAAAAGGGGTTTGAACATTATCGATTCTTGGTTTCAATTTATATTTAAAGACAAACAACTCTATAATAATACAAATACACTCCTAAAACCAATAAAATCTTTAATTCCACTGCTACAAATATCACAATACACATGTCTATGAAATTATAGAGAATTAAATCTCCACAACAACCATTTGAAGCTAACAAAACAACGAATATAGTCATAATTTTTATGTAAAGCATTCACAAATTGTCAGATTTATATAATTGTGTCAGATTTGCAACTATAATTGCATTTTATAGCAAGACATGTAAATAGACATCCCTCACATTCCCAACATTTATTTTTTAACAACTTAAAACACAAGGTCTTTTTGTAGTCAAACTAATATTTGTAAGATAGTTTCAAAAGGACATATATATGTTTGCAAATTTTTATCTTATGCTAATATTATTTTTCCTTTATTTTTATTTCATTTCAATATTTTACTTGTGTGTTATAATTTATCTTCAATTTTTTCACAATTATTCAAAAAAAATTTGAAGTGTTTTTGTCATTATATTGGTTCAAACTTTGTAAGAGATATGCCATGACAACCCTATGAAACTACTAACAATTTTGAAGAACAACACAACTTAGTTAAATGGCAACTTTGAAGCTATGTAATGCCATTGAAAGCTAGTAACACAACAAAATCAAATCCATAAGTTTATGAAGACACACATTTTTAAAAAAAAAACTTATTTGTTTGTCATTACTGAACAATTATGCATATTTTCAATTTAATTTTTTTTAATGTTTAAAAATTGATAATTTTGATTGACACATGTTTAGGTTTATCAAATGGTATTGGAGGATAAAAGCCTAGTTGATTATAAGTTTTACAAGAAAATGTAAATTTAGGGCATCCTTTCATGCCCATGAAGAAAAAATGAGTGGGGATTATGGGATGGGACTTAAAAAATTATTTATCATGACTCATGATCACATCAAACTACATAAATGAAGAAGATAAGGTAATTAATGTAGTTTAGAATTAAAATGATGCATAAATAAAACATAAGAAATTCACATGCACACAAGATTCACCATAGCCTAAACTTAAGGATGAATCATCATTTTAAAAAAAAATTATACTTGGAAATGACAATAAAATTACATGGAAGTGGCACAAATTCCTAGGTCCCAAGTGGGAGTTTTGAAATTTTCAATTCATGAATCTCATTATTTTGTGGGCTGATAATTCTATCATATAAATTTTGATTCAACAACTATCACAAGTGTAGTGATAGCCATGAAGATTTTTTTTCTATAAATGTATCAAGCTCTTAAATAAGAGCTAGTTTGACCCATTTATCAAACATTTCAATGGTTGAAAGTTGATTTGCCAATTTGACTCTTAACCATTCAATCGACCATAACTTGTGTTTCACATTTTCAAACCAAAAATGCGACTATATTTTAGATATTTAACTTTCAAAACTTTCCAATACTCTAAAAAATACCCAATTCAAACAAAGTTGGATCCCTTAAACCTTGTTCCAAAGTTTCAATATACTTTGAAATTCCGAATTCCTAACATGGGAATCCATTTGAGAGTGTTAGGACTCAATTTCATTGCATTTCTTCACACTTATATAAGGCTCATGATTTCCAAGACAATTTTTTGGTAATTCACATCCCTTGTCATGCCCCAACCTTGGTCATAAGTCCAAGGGTAGGGTTGTGATAATAACAATAATTTCAAGCAATATTAACACATGTAACCTTGTAACCTTCTACAAATAGTTAGGCTCATTACTTTTATGAGACTTGTTTATGCTTGAATCATTTCACTTTAAGTCTTGTTGATTTTTTTGTCACAAAGTTTGACAATCTTGTGTCATTCATAGAATTGCAATAAGAAAACATCAAATTGGGTGAAAGTATGTGTTAAAGCACCATCCATTCCTTTTATTAAATTTATAAAAAATTTGTTCTTCGAAACTAAAAAATAGATGAACATAAGAAGTGCGAGGGATTTATGTGGTTCAAAAACATGTTAATCATATTGTAGTATAATTTGGTGAAATGTTTTAGTCATTCAAAGTTGATTTTCTCCTTCAAAGTGATGTTCAAATATTTTTTGATATTGAAATTACTACAACAAAATTTTGAAATTCTTTGTAATCTCCATAACTATAACCCCATTTGTATTTATAAGTTGGACCAGTTTTGAAGGTTTTGAAAAAAACAATTATGACATTTCTAATAATGTGTTTTAGATTTTGTGGTTATAATGTCCATGTTATCATGACCTTAATTTGAATGTGTATCCAACACCTACGATAGACCACAAATGGTCATTTTGGGGATGAAAAAAAACATAAGGCTTATTTCAAGATTGGGCCATGGAAAAAGGTCAAGGCATATTCAAGGCAAAAAAATGCACAAACACTTTTTCTCAAGAAATATAAGCTTGTAGGTAAGAAAAACAATCATTCCCAAGTTTTGGAAGTTGGAAGTTTTGGGTTGTTTTGAATTTTTGGATTAAGGTTTGGGGATTAAACTTTGTTCAAATTCAACCTTCTTTAGATTGTTTAAAAAGTTTCAAATTTTACTATAAAATATTAAGGTCACATTTTCTAAATAAAGATTTATGGCACAAGTTATATGTCCATTTGAAAGGTTGGGGGGGGAGGGGGTAGGGGGTGGGGGGGGGGGGGGGGGAACAAATTTAATTTTCAATCCCACCATTCCAACTTGGAATTTAAAGATTTTTTCCAATTCCTCTTAGGATCTTTTAAATACAATTGC
>Ga0116231_10005446_pt1 | contig 25066 bp, 21 predicted proteins | sample S1TSphgellanicum_2_FD_89695 | JGI IMG/M metagenome (GOLD analysis project Ga0116231, IMG submission 89695) | Host-associated microbial communities from peat moss isolated from Minnesota, USA - S1T2_Fd - Sphagnum magellanicum MG | ecosystem: Host-associated > Plants > Peat moss > Unclassified... | reverse complement strand
GGCAATATCATGGCCTAGGATATTTTGGGACTAGTATGGTTCAGGGTTATAAAAGGAGATAGTCTGGGGAACAACCCTTCAGCAGATCAACACCAGTTGATGGATCAATAAAGCTTGTCTTGTCTTGTAATTCTCCACTTGTTTGTAGTCGGTCCATAACAATAAGGGGCTTAAAGGTCAAGGTGGAGGAATTCATTAGAAATGGTTGTAGAAATAATTGTAAGAGTTATAATAATTTTTTTGGTATTGGTAAACTTTCCCAACCAATAATTGATTAGTCAAATTCCCAAGTAGGAATTATGAAGACATAATTCCAAATAGAAACGAGGGTGATGTTAAAGGTCAAACCAATTTTTTTAGTTTTTTAATTGGTGCATTTGGTAGCCATTGGTCTATTGAATTGGTAAGTTTTGTAAAAGTTAGACTTGGAATAACATTAGTTATAAGATGATGAACTTTAAAAGAATAACTGATAAGATTAACATTGAATTTTAAATCATTTTGATTCGTAATTTTTTAAGGTTTTACTACAAGAAGGTTAAATTGTTTGTGACATTTTGATTTCAATACTACTAAATAGAACTAAAATTTTCTTCTATAATTATATATTTTTTACACAAGTTTAATGTTGTCTTGATCTAGTCTACCATTTTTATTTGCATTTTGAATCAATTTGAAATTGTGAATATTTTTCACTATTTATTAAATTAGTTTGGTAGAAGCTAATTGAAAAATGCATTTGGAATTCCTATTTGGAATTCTATAATGTGTAGACTATTTTTTTAACATAATTTAGACATATATAAGATTTTTAAATCCTTCAAGTTTGATATAAATCCACCTTATTAGATTCCATTACATTATTTCTTTGATTGGTCTTACAGAATCTTGGATACTTCGAATTTTTGGAACAAAAGTGCAAATAAAAAATTATGTTATGCATTTTAAATTCATTATAAAGGTTTTTATGAAGTGTACATATAAAAAATGGTTTGCATTTTTCATTTGGAGATTTGAAGTTCACATTGTGCACAATAAAAAGGCTAAAAATCAAATTGGCAATTTGACTCCCAACCATTAAAACCTAGAATAAGAGTCCAGTCCCTTCAAATTAGAACATGTAATATGGTGTTAAAAATTTATTTTCAAGGATTATAACTTTTCTTTTGAATACTTTTCAACTGGAACTTGTATGTGAGAATTAAAAGTTCACAAAGTTGTAAGATTCACAACTTGGCAAAATAAAAAAATAAAAAAATTTTGTCCCACTTTTTCTAGATTTTTTCCCATTTCGACATAATGCCCACCATTGCTCACAATGTATTCTATGAAGAGGAAAGTAATGAATTCCTCCCAAGTTTGGGTCATGGTGTGTTTTATGAGTTGGGTTGCACATGATTCATTTGTGCACCATTTTGTTTTAATTTGCATTAACCATTTCATTTTTTGGTTTGTGCAAATTGATTTCACCTTGAATTTGTCCTCGTGAGTTTGTTCTAATTTCATCTAGGAGTTTTCATGACCTCTTTTATGAAATTAGGAAATGACAAGTTATTTATTTCAACACCACTTGACAAACCTAGGGGTGCTCCAATAAATAAATACGTTGGTGTTGTTGAATTGAAAAAAAACAAACAACAATAATAACATAATTATCTTTTCCATTTGATGCATCTAATGTACACATTAGGAATGCAAAATTGACATAGTTAAACACCTAGTAAATTCTTGACAATGAAAAAATGATCTTATTTTTATGTCTATTTGGCTTGTGGGATTTAACCAATACATAAAATTTAACATTTATTCTATGCGATATCCACACTTAACAATAGAAATGTTATAGAACATTTCTACCTTATGTGCCTTTATCACTTATGTTTACATTTGACATGCAACTACATGTTTGCATTTACATTACATTCTTGGTGTGTCAATTGTGTTGCATTGAGGATGCTCACTGTGCAACACATTCTCAATTTATTTTGTAAAATGTTTTGTTCATCAACATTACAATTTCTTGAATTACTATAAGAATTTTTCCCAAAGAAATAATGTCATCATCCTCAACAAATTGGCTATGACCACACAACTATGATCATTAATTATTTGCTTTTTCCATGCACCCCTTTTTTTTTTCCTCGTGAAATTAGAATAGTCTAGTGTTACTTGTTGGTTCATCAATCGTGTTCGTGTTTGTCAATTACAATCATGAAAGGCATGATTATAATTTTAACTATTTTGTTCTTGTGCATGCAAAGTGATGACACATAGGAAATCAATGATGCCTTCTCATACTTGGCTAAAATTGATTAGAAAGTTGATTCATGTTCAACTTTGTATGTTGAATAGAAATGCAATCAATGTCTTGAAAGTAGATGAAAACATTTTAATGATGAATTTGGTAAGTTATTTTAGATATTGAATCATTTTTTCGAGAGCTTACGTAGCTTTTGTGTTTCAAGTATTGAAATGTTCATTTTTGGAAGATTTAACGTTACATAAACTTGTTGCTTACCTCCGTTAATTTTGACCTAAATTAAGGTGCCATATAAATGTCCATGTAGAACTCATAGCTCCATACATATTTATACATGTGGGCACAAGGTTTTCCTTCTTTGAGATTTTTTTTATAAAAAAAATTGGTAATTTATATTTCACTTTTTGTATGTAATTAAAGGAATTGTGAGAAACGAGGCTCTTGTGTCCTCTAGATCAGGACCTCGATTCCCATATCAGGACCTGAAGTGGCCATGTATGATTATTAAATGCCATTGGATTAGACATAGGAGGGATTTCAAGTCCTAAACTGTCTGGCAGTGCTGGAATTCAGGACTTGGAACTTTTTGCAAAATCACAGACCCCGGTCGGTTTGAGACTTGGATCTCATTCTAATTTACTAAACTAAAATGAAAAGGGGGGACCAAGGTTTAGGGTTTAGGGTTTTTGTTTTAAGGATCTGGAATTCAGCACATCGATAAGAGGATGTCACACACTTTCAAATGTTAAGATGAGATCTCGGGATCTGATATCAAGATCTGGATTCTAACTATTTCTTCTTTTTCTTTGTTTTCCCCCTTCAGTTGTTGTATGTAATATGTACAAGCTCCAACTTCCCCTCGTATTGAGGATCTCGATTTTGAAGACCTGGGATCCTGGAGCATGGGTCCAGATGTTGGTTCTGAGGACCTGGATCAGGACAGGCCCCAGGGGTCTTTTACTTTGTCATGCTTTGAGGACCTCGATATTTTTAGACCTGGGATCCTGGACCCATGGTCCAGATGATATTTCTGAGGACCCGGATCAGGACAGGCCCAGGGGGCCCTTTACTTTGTCATGTTTTGAGGACCTGGATCAGGACAGGCCCAGGGGGGCCTTTTACTTTGTCATGTTTTGAGGACCTGGATCAGGACAGGCACAGGGGCCCCTTACTTTGTCATGTTTTGAGGACCTCGAGTTTAAGACCTGCGATCCCGGGTCCAGATGAAGTTTCTGAGGACCTGGATTAGGACAGGCCCCAGGGGCCCTTTTACTTCGCAGATATTTGAGGATCTCGATTTTTAAGACCTGGGATCCCGGATGCCCGGACGCCAGATGATGTTTCTGGGGACCTGGAGTTCTGCCTTCGACGGATGAGCGCAGCGAGCTCTTTGCTGCAGCGGCGATGGCGCACTGAGCATGATCCTCGTGTTCCTCTTTCTCTTCTGTGTATCTCCCTGTTTTCCCTCGTCGCAATGACGTTTCTTCGTGCTCTCTGCAGAAGTTTATAGTTTCTGAAAAAAAAATTATATCATTTTTCTAGGGGAACAGGAGTGCAGGTCTCATTGCAGGTTCCGGTATGAGGATTGCTAAAAAATCGGAGTGTGCTTTGTCAAGGGCTTCAGAAAGATGTGCTTATAGATTGATGAAGGATGTCTTGCGGTTGCACAATTCTTTTCTCCTTTTTGTATTCCGAAAGAGATTTGGAAATTGAAATGCAGGTGGAACCTTGAGAGGTTGTGGGGCCACCGCATGGCACTAAAAGGTGAGGACAATGGCAAAGAAGGAACAAAGACATGAGCTCCGAAGCCAGAGGGGGCGAAGCCTTTCTCTGTGTTCTAGCTTCGCAAGTCCCATCAACTGAAGGTCTCTGATGACCAGTCGGAAACTTTCAACTGCTGATCATCCTCAAATACATTCCACAATTGCAAACCCTAATGTCACTTGATTGCTTCATTTGTTATCTATCCAGTGCCAAGAATGTCATCACTCGAGGCCGGAGGGGGAGGAGCTCTTCAAGTTGAGTGCTGTGCGTGAACCAATATGGCTTTGACTGATCATGAGTAGTTGCAGCAAAGCAAGTCTTTTGCAAAAGGGATTGATTTCATGCCATGTTTAAGCTTTACCTGTGAATTTTTTCCACCATCAAAGAACATGCAACTGCACAAAAGGACAGATGGATTGTGACACAGATGGTTATACAGCAGATAGGAATGAGCCTTGAAATGGTAAAGATAGTATTGCTCCATAAAGGGAATTAATGACACAAACTAAGCAGTCTGGAAACTCAAGCTGATTAGGTCAAACTTCCCAGTGTGCAGCAGACGTAGTAGGAGGTGATCTTGAGAAGTGGGGAAATCTTCTCCCCTTTAATATTACATTCAGGTTGAATCAGGAGGTGATATTATTGAGGAGAGGAAAAATTTCTCATCTTGAATATAGATATGGAGGTGGAGGAGGAGGGCCTCCTATTAGCTTAGGGTTGGTGCTTACTGCAGCATGATAGTCTGGCAATGCACTGAATGGGGAAGAAGATCAAAACCTTTGCCGTTTTTGTGAGGAGATCTATGAACAAAGATCAGACACTCTATGGATCTCTCTTCCTTGATTTACAGACACTCTGGAATGGATTTTCTCACTAGACTTGTGAAGTTTATAGTGGAAGAAATAGATGTGTGCGTGCGTGCGTGCGTGTGTTCTTTTGTTTTCCGCCATTTTGCACCGTGTTTTTCACAAATCCTGATCATTCTTGTAAGAACTGGAAGAGAGAGTTGTAGTTTTTTCTTGCAAGAATTGCGAGAGACTGACTGATGTGAGGAAGAAGAAGTGCTGTTCATCCTGGAGTCAATGTCTTGCAATTCTTCCTCAAAGGAAGGAAGGAAGGAAGGGGAGAGACGCTGTCGTGCACAATGATGGGGAGTCTGGATGGAGTGAATGAGGGGGAAAAGAAGAAAGAGAAAAAGGATGAGGACCACCACCATCACATCCGTTTCTTTGTTCCTAGTTTCTACACGTTGACTGAACAACTTCATGATTGTTGCCAAAGAAAAAAAGGGTTGTGTACACAGCAGCAGCACAATTATTATGGAGAGAGAGAGAGAGAGAGAGCCTCGTGACATCCGTGGTGATGGGCGATGTAAGAAGAATCCGAGACTGATTGGACAAAGTCATCCGTACAATGTGGGGGAAAAACAAAAAGGCATTCTACTGCAGGCAGGCAGCAGGAACAACAACCCAGATCTGGGGCCCGCCCTCCTTCACTCCCTCGAGCTTTGCCTGCCTGCCTGCCTTCCATCATTGTTGTGATTATTTAGGTCTCATCACGCAAACCCACAAACCCAATTTTTGCAGCAAAAGAATTGGAAGCCAAAAACCCACACAATCAATCAATCAAACAAACGATAAGTCCTCTAACGCCTGACAAGATGATCTTCTTCTCCGGTCTTCTTCTTCTCGTAAAATCACACAATTTCAGCATGACCCAATGACCCACCTTCCTCTTCTTCCACCTCGTTTTCTTCGACCACATTGTTTACTTTTTCTCGTGGATCTCGATTTCTTCTTCTTCTTCTTCTTCTTCAATTTGATAATGAATTCGGCAAGAAAATCTTCTTCTCGGGTGCGAGGCAGGAGGAGGAGCTTTTTCTTTTGATTCTTATTCTTCTTTTCGCTTTGTTGTGGGGTTTTGTTTTGTCGGGAAGAGGGGAGGAGGAGGAAAAGATTTTAATTCTTTGATGAAGATAGTTCGCAATTTCTTTCTTGTGAGTAGTGCTCGTCGATCGGTCTCGGTTTTTGCTGCGAGTTCAAACTTTTGGATTGAATCCACTGTTTCTCTTGTGGAAGCTTTCATGGTGAGGCGATGCAGCAAGGCGACCCATTGCTGTAAGTCTTCTTCTTCTTCTCTCTCTCTCTCTCTCTCTTCTTCCTCTTTCCCTCTTCTGCTACTTTCGAAGGTCCGGAAATTAGGGATCACAGCCAAGAACTTCACCGATCTTTCTTTGGTAGTAAGTAAGGCACATCCATCCTCGTGCGTGTTGCAGGATGGGTGAGCGCATCGTCGTGGTCATCTCTGATAACCCACAAAGAAAAGAAGGTGAGTGAATAAGACTCTCCCCTTTGCATTCTTCCCCTTGTCTTGTCAAACGTGATGATGATGATGCACCCACCCACCCATCCTTCATTTGTGTTTTTTTGCCATGTACTGCCAGGAAATGGAGGAGATTCAACAAGTGCAGGAAGGAGTAGGAAGGGAAGAAGGATTGAGAACACATCTCTCTGACTGGCCTCCTACTGCTGCTGCACAGACAGGGGTAGGAGTCAAGAAGGGCACAGCAGAACTCACATCTGCTGCTGCTGCTGCTAACGGCTCTCTCAACTCCACAGAAGACCGCAGCAGGAGTCCTGTTGCAGCAGCAGCAGCAGCAGAGCAAGTGTCAGCCCAAATTGCTTCGCAGACTTTGTGGGAGTCAAATGTACTGGAGTCCATAATCCCAAGTGGTTTCTACTCCATGGTTCCAGTAAGTTTTTGGATCACTGTTCACCAGCATGCATGCTTGATCCAAATCCATTTGTGTGTGTGTGTGTGTTTCTTTAGACTCCAGCTCTCTCTCTCTCTCTCTCTCTCTCTCTCTCTCTCAAAAGGTCATAATGATGGGTTTGGTGATCCAGAGTAAAAGCTTCAAGGCAAGTTGTCGAACAATCCCAACATTGGAGGAGTTGGAGCAATTGGGAGCAGAGGCTGCTGGAAGTGATGTGCTACTTGTTGACACACACAAAGACAAGACTCTTGCAAACTTGGAAGAGTTTGCTAAAGTGCTGGTGAATGGTTTACGAGGCAATGTGGCCCTTGCGATCAAGAAAATTGCTGAACTGGTGAGGGATCTTTGGCGCAGATGATATTGAGCAGCCTTTCTCCAGATTAAATCTGAATGTGGATTCCCAGGGGCTGTTCCCATCTGAATTCTGAATGCATTTTCAGTGGTGTGGAATACAGTTTCGTCTCTCCTGTAAATAGTGCACATCTCTGGACTTGGATTATGTCATTCTGCAGGTGTCCAACTTCTATGGAGGTCCTCTTTTTGAGACTGGGGCGACAAAGGTCTCAGGAGATGAATGCCTGGGCTCTGGGGATGGTTGCCACATTCAGCTGTTAGGAGGTGTGAAGACAGGCTTGTGCCGGCCACGAGCTATTCTGTTCAAGTTTCTTGGAGATTGTGTTGGCATTCAGAGCCGTCTTCAAATGGTGGCTGTTTATGACATCCTCTTGTTTTGGCTTTTGAAGGCTGATGCAGTCTGTGGTGAATGTTTTATTTAGTGCCTTAGTTTTTTGTGGTTCCATATGGGTGTAAGATGCAATAAAATTCCTGGCTAGCTAGCCAGGGCTTGAAACAGATCCAATTAGGGGCTTATTACAGCAAGTTCATTGGTCATTCCTGTACTTCCCCTGCTGGAGTTACTCGAACTCAATTTTTGGATTCTAGCTTCATCTTAAGCATGGTCCTACTGTGTTGCTCTTTCCAGCAGAGGTGTAACTGATTTTCTTCAAACAGGGTTTGCAGCTGGAGGCTGTTCCCAGCAGCTCCTTGATCTGTGCCAACCCGAACAAGCATTTGTCAAATATAGTGGCAATAAATGGCATTGAACTTCTGGTAGATGTAATGCGACATCCAGGCTATTTGCGTCCATTTTCGCGGAAGGCACTGGTCATGTACCATATGGCAGGTGCTGGAGATAGTGACTCAGGTGACTATGATTCATGCGACTCACCTCTTACACCAAACAGCCCACTGTTTGATTTTTCTGACAACTTGGATACTGAAAGGTTTTGTTTCTTTCCTCTATAAAGCTATTGCAATCTGATCTAATTTCACATTTTAACATCATCAAGATCTCACATTGACAAGCTAGTATAGACATTCTTTTTTGGTTTTGCAGTTTCTCATAGTCTGCCAGATTCCGCGAGGACATATGTGCATTGGGTTGAGTTAGAAGTTTCTATTTCATGAGGGTCATCATTCAAAGAAGACCAGCATCCATGATGCAGACCCTGTCATATATCTATGCAGCAAGCATCATTGGATCCTGGCTGGTGTGCCTGCTTCTGTGCTCATTGCCCTGACCACCCATTTGCTTGGTTCTTTTGAGGCTAATGCTAGAATATGGCCACTCAGCTGGGGGTGCCCAAGCAGTTTCAAAGGAAATATGCAAGTGATTGACCTAAATTGGAGCATCCATGGTCACCCACCCTCTGCATTCTCATGCTTTTCTTCTTGAAGTTAATGATGTAGTTTCTCTTCATGGAGTGATCTCTTCAGTTAACTGTTGGGTGCATTCAGCCTGGAGCAGGATGTGGATGACGCACATCTCATGCAAGCAAGAAGAGGAATGATCTCTTCAGTTGTGACTCATCCTGTACATCCCAACGCTGTGCCGCTGCACCCTATGGCTATTGGTGGCAAGCTGAGGTACTTCTAACTCATTGGTTTTTTGTGGCATCTAGGTATGCAAATGTATGGGGCCATCTTGACACACCATCCAAGTCTTGCAAAGTACTGGTCATTTGACTAGCTATGGCACAGTACAGTAGTTTCCATCACATTTGGTGTGTTTGCTGTTCTTAATGATATGAGACACAATCTACTTGAAGGCAGCACCACATTTTTCTGGGCAAATGCAATCTGCAGGGCTTTCTTTTGTGTAATTGGCTTGGATTCTCTCCTTGAGCAGATTTTTTACACATCATATGTGTGATGAATAAGTGCCACTTTGAAATAGTAGCTCCTCTCTTACCAGTTCTTATGGCTGGTTTTTGTTGTTTGGTTTAGCCCATCACAAAGTGAGCCCGATTTGGCCAATCCAACTCGCTGGCGCAGCCAGAGACGAATCCATGATGAACCTAGTGCTGATTTGAGGTTAGTGTTCCTGTCTACTAGAACACAACAGCATCATAGTCATGTGTGCTCTTCAAACAATAGAGACTTGTGGACTTGCAGGTCAGGGACCAATAATGAGCATCTGTGACCAGGATAACATCAAATCTTATCTCCATAGACCTGTAAGGATAGTCTACAAGCCTTCAAGGTACAACGACAGTTCTGGTGTCATGGAGAAAGTCATGCGGTGTTAAGAATCAGTTTGAAGGTTCCATAAACCCCATAGATTGCTCCCAGATCTGTGGCTTGTAAAAGGTTGATGCTTGATGCGTGATTTTTCTGTGTTGATTCTTCAAGTGAGCCATCAGCTATGTCTAGCCATAATGAGCAAGTTGTGTCTTGTATTGTGGTATGCTAGAAACTTGGAGTCTGAACCAGTGCCACTAAGACCCATGACAGAAGGGCTGCACAGTTCCACTTCCAGGTAAAATTCCTATGAGTAACCTAGAGTGGAGTTTGAGGTTCTTAGTTTCTTAAGCTCTAGATGGTTCCACTCTTTTCATCTGAGTATAGTACTTTTGGATCAAAGCTGTTTTGTGTGTGAATTTTCTGTACATCGTGCGCGTCATATGAACACACACTCAGCTCGTTGCCTTCTTCATGTCATTGTAGTTCAGAGCACCCTCCAACTCATCTGAAGAAGTTTCAGCGCGTGTTATCAGAGGGACGAATGATTCCAAGGTAATCAATTCAAAATGCAAATTACCCCTCCCTATAGACAAGCCGACCAAGCTCATACACCTTGTAAGGGGATGGTTTTTCTCTTGTTTTGCGTGTCAAAAGTGAACCAATCCTACGTGCACTAATCACATTCTTAATGTCATCATGATCTTGCAAGTTCAGACCATTTAGTTTGAGATACAGGGGGTTCCTCTGCAAGTTGTAAATGTGCATGTCACTTACAGTTGAAGAAAGTTAGATGTAAATATTGCCCAAATTAACTTTGAGTTGGCAGCAGTCCTGAGCATCCGGTATCCAGACCTCGTGCACCATCCATGCTCAGTGGTAGCCGCCGTCATGGAGCTGAGTACTTCAGTGTCTCCAGGTCTGCTCATTTGTCTCCCTCTTTGAAGGCTGTAAGTAAAGATATGTACTCCACAAGTTTTAGTGAGAGGTAATATTTTGAGGTGTACATTAGCTCAAACATCACCCAGAGATCATATGTCATAGCCTGTCTCGCTCCCCACCCACCTAAAGCTTTTCCATGGTGTTCCATGCACTAGACTCAGCTGTAGGCAGGTGGGAACCAAAACACATATGTGCGATACTCCAGCTGGCACAGATGCTTCTCTCATTGACAGGAGAAATTCGGTGTGCAGCCCAGATGACCCACCTCAGAATCCGAATGTGGCTGGCAAGCCTTCTCCTATTTTCAGGAGGCGTGCGGCCTGTTCATTCAACAACAGAACACGAGACAACGGAAGGTTATTGCACATATAGTACATTTTTTTCCTCTTTGTCCATTTCACAAATGTATGGCAAGCTTGCAAGAGACCAGAACCATTTGCATTTATCACTTATGCTGACAAGATTTCACTACCTTGCAGACATGGAAGGGCATTGTCATTCGACTTAAAGACTGAGGGAAGGGAGGTGGACTTTGTGCAGTATCTTGGAGACACCACGATGCTTTCAAGGTCAGTCATTTATGCATGTCACATGTACCCCCCTTCCCTTTGATGCCACAAAAGCGAAAGCTTCATAATTGTAAGCCAGCTGAATGTTACAGAAAACAAGACTGGAAAGTGTCCAGCAATCTCGATATCTGAAAGGATGGCATGATGTGTTTGGAAAGATTTTGCTGCAGCAGCACATCCCTTACCCCTCTCGGATTCTTGCTTAGATCTGAACTGGAAGATGTTGCATATGCACAGAAGATATGTGATGTTTCTGTGATTTGCAGTAGCTCCTTGAGACTGTGACAGGTATTACATGGCAAGTGTTTTCATTCCTCCTTCATGACTTGGGTGGCTATTACAAGGGCTCAAAATGACCCACAATTTGTAAGATGGAAATGTGACTAAATGTTGCAGGGCAAACTTTAGCTATCAAGCCGAGTTGCAGAGGCCTATGAAGCCAAGTGCTACACCTAAGATCACTGATGGGTTTAGGTAGTCCTCATCACATCACTTCACATGAAAGCACCAAGCTTCATTTTGTTGTCATCATTAGCTTTTTTGTGCAGTGTGGAATCTGTTGAAGTTGTTTGTGCAAATTCTCAGGTCTACAGCAAATGATGCTCCAAAGCAAGAGCATGTCGGTAAAGAGCAGGACCTTACCAGAGCAAGGCTTGATTCGGAGTATCTTACAACAGACTGGAAGCTGCAAAGGAGAGAGGTATGCTTCTCCTCAACTTAGCTACTTCGTGCAGACAGACTCATTGATGCTAATGATCACAGGTTCTTGACTTTTGATAATTGCCAAAGGTTTTCATTGACTCAAAAATGTTATCACCAACATCATGTGCATCCCCAAGGCAGGAAGCCACAATCAGGAGTGTCATTTAGTAGGTGCAACAGACTTTAGCAAGTGTTCAAGCAGAAGCTGTGAAGGTGAAAGTTTGGTAACACCCATGGGTGTTCACCATAAGTCAGACAGTTGCACTGCGGAAGTTTTGATGTCTTCTCAGAAAAAGATGATGCAAATGTCAGTCCATTTGGTGAACACCCATGGTATTTTAGGCTTTTGTTCTCATTTTCTAATCTGACAACAGCTCTTTGCCTTGTGCAGATTCCTAGGAAGTCAACAGGTCTTGACATCATAAATACAGAGCCAAAGCAAGGAGGTAGAAATCAAGGTCCAACAGTCAATGGTCTCAGATCCAACTCTGGAAGACTTTCCGGAACAATACCTCAAGAGTTCCGAAATGTTCTGGAAGGGAGTCAAGCAGGTGGTCTGTCTGATGAATCTTCATCTGTAACCACGACAACCAATGGGGCAGCTTCCTGGAGTCTCACAGAACATTCCCACTCCTTGCTGAACCAGCCATTGATGCCCTACTCTGAATGGACCATTGACTTCTCAGAGCTTCGAATTGGTGTTCGTGTGGGTATTGGTAAGTTGTCAGTGGGATCCAGGGATTTCAGATTTGTTTTTTGGTTCAAACTATTGGAAGCCCATGTGGTCCTTGTTTTTCTTTTCCCTGTTGTTTGTTATTCTATGTTTTTCCTTCTTATTGTGCATGCTCTTTTGTTTTTTTGTTTTTGTTTTTTTGCCCCCTGGTTTTCTCAATGGCTTTTTCCCTTCTATGTTGCTAGTTGCTAGCCAGAATCATGGCTAAGTCTTCCTGTTGCTTCTGGACTTGCATTAGAAACTCAATATGTAGGCTAGTGGTTACACTGGCCTATGCCTGTTGTAGGGAGCTGATGACGTCAGTGCATAAGTTGTGATAGATAAGTCACCATCATATGTGTTACTGTTGATGGCCCCTGAACAAGTGAAAGACTGTTGCTTTTGTACACACTGCTAGTTTTGTTGTTCAAGTTCTCCCCTTTGATATTCTTCTTCTTCTGAGTTGTTCAGTCCTTCTCTGGAATTCTTTCTTTGGGTTCAAGAGAAAGTTTTGGACCTTTTTTTCTGGCTTTTCCTAATGATGAGTATGGAGATTTCTGGAATCTCATGAGAGTCATTTGGTTCAATTTGTGTGCCATTTTTTTATCTTCAGGTGAACAGTCCCTTTGATAAAAATCAAAAGTCTGCCTCTGTTCCTGCTTTCACCCTGATTCATGTGGCAAAATCAAATTGTGTTCAGTTTGTGATTCCAAAAGCCCAGAGGCTGGGGATGAGGCATATGTCTTGAAGTTTTGGTGGGTTCACTTCAGGATCCTTTGGAGAAGTATTTCGTGGCATATGGAGGGGCACAGAAGTGGCCATCAAGGTCATGCTGGAACAGGACCTCAACTTTGAGAACACACAGGATTTTTGCAATGAAATTTCCATTCTGAGGTATATTGTTTGCTGGATAAATCAAGACAGCAGTTTGACTGGCAGATTCAAATTTTGTTTTTTCTTTCTCTCTTTTTATTCTAGCTTTGTTTCCATATGCACGACTTTTGGCATGCATGTTTAGGCCTGCCTTTTCCTGGTTCTGAACGAGTAGCCGTTGGCTTGATTGCATGTGTCCCTTGCAGCCGTCTGCGACATCCCAATGGTACATACTTACCTTAAGCTGTTGTAATCCTCACAAGCTTCTTACAGCTTGAATAAGGATGCTACTGACTTTTTGGATTAGCTATGTCTCTTGACTGAGCCTTCTTGTGGCTTCTGGGAATGCAACAGAAACTGAGCATGGGGACGGTTGTGTAATAGTTTGCCTGAAATTGGGGGTCAGATTATTGTTTACTTCCTACACCCATCACCAGGAGCTGATGAAGTCAGTGGGGAGTCATGGCAGCTTGCTACTGCTGCTCATGGTGAAGGTGATGGTCTGACACTTTGTGAGCAATCCTCACAAGGTTATGACTGCACCCATCATAATGTTATCTTCAAAGTGTTGCTGTGCAGTTTTCTCTGAAACCTCATAGATATATCTTTGTGTTTTGTCTTCAGTGTGTAGTGTGTAGTTGTTGAGGATTCTCAAGTCTATACATTGGCCTTGCAGTCAGATGAGCTGCACATAATGTAAATTACACCCTGAAACTCCCGAATCTGTCAGTCTGCAACCAACATTACCAGGAGTACTAGGTTCCAGGTTGTCATGTCGGGCACTTATGAAAAATGTGTGCACTTACCAGCAAGTTGAGTAATTTTGTTGGCTTGATAAGTTCTTTGGGATCAGCATAAGAATCACCTCTCTTTGTGAATGTTCAAGGGCTGAAAACTGTGGGCTGCAGTGATATTGTTCCTGGGAGCGTGCACTAAGCCACCACATCTGTCCATGGTCACTGAGTACATGCATATAGGATCACTCTATCGCCTTATTCACTTCAGTGGGCAAGGGAAGGGACTTAGCTGGCGCCGTCGCTTGAAGATGCTCCGTGATATCTGCAGGTTTGTTACAACATATGACATCCATGCCTAGGTGTAAAAAAATATAGGCGAATCTTAAAGGACCTGGAAATTTCCAAGGGCTGATATCTTTGAAAATTCTTGAATTACAGAGAGCAGAATGTTGATGCTTTGAAAGAACTTTGTGGTTGTCATTTTCACATTTGTACAGAACCTCATTTTGTCAAAGTGGATCAACTTTTGACCATCTACTGAGGACAAATACTCTGCCTATATCACATATGACCTTCTGTGATTTCCTCTTGTTTAGTGCAGGTCAACTGGGGTTTGATATATTTTTGGTGTAAGTGCAGGGGAATGATGTGTGTGCAGCGTATGAAAATCATTCATCGTGATCTTAAGAGTGCCAATTGCTTGGTTGACAAGCATTGGTCAGTCAAGATTTGTGACTTTGGCTTGTCAACAATTGTTATGGACTCTGCAGTCTGCAACCCAACTGCAGTTGGTACACCTGAGTGGACAGCACCTGAACTTTTGCGCAATGAGCTAGTCACAGACAAATGTGATGTTTTCAGTTTTGGTGTCATCATATGGGAGCTTGCCACTTTGAAGCGTCCTTGGGAAGGTGTCAAACCAATGGAAGTAAGTCTACTTCACCCTTAGCGCCAGATTCTGGGCTTAGTGGTATTGGGTTTTAGCAGGTTCGATTCATGATGCTTACATGACCAACTGTGGCAGGTCCAATACTCAGTCAGGTCAACCTTTGGTACATGCAATTTCACTATTGGTTTCAATCTTGCAGCTATTCCTGAGCTCTCCAGTAGGCCTCTGCTCATTAAATGAATCTTTGTCATGAAGTGGACTGTTGGTTGTGGGTGCTGCAGGTGGCAGATGCTGTGGCTCACCATGGAGCACGACTTGAGATACCAGGGGGACTCATTGGTACACTGATAGCAGGTAATGTACATCTCCAACACCTTTCTCTTGTTTTGAGAAACAATAAGTGAGGAGAAAGATGTTTCTCTAAACAGGAGCTCACTGTCTTTCTTGTCACGGTTCTCTTATGACCACCATACAAGGGGTATACGTAGCAAGTGAATCTTTCTGTTGAAGCTCTTCTCATGACCCAACCATCAATGTTTCCTCTGGAACAGGAGCAACATTAGAGACTCTGGAAGTGATCAGTTGTAAAAAAGTTCACAAAAAACTGATATGTAGGATCAAGGAGTTTCATGAACCAATCCTAAAACAAACTTCCTGACAAATTTTAGATCTGCTGCCTTGTTATTCATACTTAAATTTATTCTAATATTGTGTGCCAATGGGCTGTCATACTTTCAAACCAATGGCGTGTGCAGATTGTTGGCAGGAAGTCCCAGCAGCCCGGCCAAGCTATGAGGAAATTCTGACACGCCTTCATGAATGTGAGTTCCTTCAGAGCTGATGGACAGAGTCGTAAAGTTGGAACTTCTGTATGTATCTTGGATTCACTTCATGTACTATCAGATTTGTTTGGTTGGGAATAGTTTTTTTTCCTTCCAGGTACAATCTACTACCCTATTTGCAGATCTGTCCCTGAACCAAGCTTCCATTTGTAGAATGAAGAGCAGTTGAAAATTTTGAATTCAAACAAGAAAAAGCATAAAAAAGGGGGATAGACTTTTATATCCTCTGGGGTGACAAAAGGAGAGCGTATGTAGGTATCATTGAAACTATCAAGGGTGATGGGTAGGATGGGTAAACAGGGTTTTCCTAAAAAGTGTCCAGCATTCTCCAGCTGGCTGATGAGATGATAATTTTTTGCATTAGAATTCAAGTATTCAACTGCACTGTAATGGACAAAACATTAGTATATGGACAAAACATAGTAATTAAGTACATGTTCAACTGTTTTCTGGCAATGCAATCATCAATTGTGGAGAAACATACTATTAGGTGAACTTCACATCTGAACACAATACATGTATTCCCCACAATTCCACTTGTGGTATGATGGAGTGCACCAGAAAATAATGGTAAGACATTGTGCCAAATCCACATCTGTGACACAATTGAAGAAACAGTTCAATTACAGTGTGCTAAACTGATCATATTATCTGGGAGATGAAGTGCTGAATGTAAATCTAATGGCGAGAGCATCTCCACCAGTGCTTAGTATGCAACTCCAGACAGTACAATTTGTTGTGAAAAAGTCAAAATGTGCTGGTTTAGCTCAGAAAATTGGTTTTTCTGCACCAAATTTGTGCAGCTTGCTGGGGCTGGTAAAAGGTGCAACACAGTTGTGTACCTCCAAAAAGAGCGTAATAAATTGGACCTAATTGTGGCTCAGTATTTATGATTAGTCGATCGTAATGATTGGTCCAGATGGTTTGCTATTAGTAGTCCCCACGGATATGCAGTTATAGTTACAGTTCTTTTGGTGGGGTTGCCAAAAAAAAACACAGCCAAACTTAGACATTTAATTTTATTCTCCAGATGAGGTGGAGATGCTGAGGGAAAAAAAATGCTGGTATCTAGAAAAGTGAAAAGCTTTTGTATCCATTTGCTTCAGGCTTCAATTTGTATTTCAAGCCAAATGTTCACTCTAATGACAGCCCCCTAAAACAATTCCCAAACTCTATCAAAGGACTGAAACTCTGAATGCAACACTCTGGAGCAGGAGGCTGATATTCTAACTAAATCATTAGGTAGAATTAGATTTCAAATTCTCAAAAAAATGATAGGAGTAGAGAATTTCTTGTAGTCATGCCATAGAAGTCCTCACTAAGATTTTTAAAAGGTGAACTTGCTATTATTTCTTTTTACAAATATTTGCAAACACATATCAAACGTGCAATTATAGAGATAAGTCTAAATTGTACATAAAGGGATCAAAAGTGAGGAGGGTGTATACATTTTAGAAGCTAGTGTCATGCATTCTTATGTCAATGCTTACAACCATTGATATCAACCCACATACAACACATAACACATAAATATCTTAAATGGTACAACACATTCAAACCCATAAGATATGACTCACTTGCAACAAGCAAAAATCCAAGCTCAAAACATAAAATGCAAAACAACAAAAAACCATGTGCAAAAAAAACTTGGGTAAAAACACAAAATGGACACATTGTGTAACACCCATTGACACAAGTCCATCACCAAAGCGCGATATGTTGGAGCCAACATAAAGAGGGATGAGTTTTGGGATACTTGTGCCAACTTTGTACACATGGTGGAACTAGTCTAATGGTATTCCGTGCATTTGATGGCAAACAACCTTGCATTGGGAAGGCATAATTTATCATGAAAACATTGGAACAAAATGTTTTATCATTACGAGATCAATCGTTTTCATTACCATCAAACCTTGCAAATGAGATTGAATATCAATTTTACCACTAATGGAAGATGTTAACAACTAATCTACATTATGTAGGAGCCCTTTTCAATCCATAATTATTGGTTGAAGCATGTTTACATGATGATGCAAATGCCAAGGAAACACTCAACTATGTGTTACAAATAACACTAATAACATGATGACCTTGCCCAAACTTTTAAGGACTTTGTTGAGTTTGTTGAAAGTGGAAGGCCTTTTTTCAACCACCTCCCCCCCCCCCATTGACGACCTCAACTTGCTCCCACATGAATGGTGAAATTTGATTAGAATTAGTGAGCACACATTTGCACCCATTACTTGCCACATTTTAGCATAAATGTGTTTTGCATCATTGTGTGAATGAAATTAAGATTCATACTCATTTGTCCATAGAAAAATGCAAAATCAACAAGATTGTTGTTTGATGCTAGCATTTGGGAATGCCTATGATCCAACAATGAAAATATAAACATTGGCATGCCACCCAATGATGTTCCACGGTAGGTGAAACTCCCCACCTTAAATACATCCATTGAACAATAAGTTGAAACCCCCCATGCATCCACCACAATTGTACATGCCCCAACGGTTGATGATGAAATCATTTGCTTGCAATCAATAAGTTCGACTGATCATGTATTCCCACATAACATGAACTTACCATTAACAATAGTGGACTTGACAAGGATTAACATTGTGCATCTGACAACCCAAGACACATTAATTGAAACACCGAACTTGTAGGTCAACCCTTTGGCCAATCTTACAAATCATATAATTAAAGCCATGGTAGCAATGACATTAAACCTACAAATGGGCTTAAATATCACCACTTACACAATTGAACCCTAAACAAGTCATCAATGCATGCCCACTCGTGAAATTGAAACTCCATTAACACAACATGACTCAAATTTTGACCATGCACCAATCTCCAACTACCCACAACATCAAACATGTTTTCAACCCTAAGTGGCGTCAAGATTGGTCATGGTGGCTATTTCCATGAATCATTTTCTTTCATTTATTCAATATTCATCCATACAATGGGTTACTCAAGGGAAAAGGCTAGTTGATAAAAACAATGATGACTTTCATATGCGAACATGATTATGATTAATCGCATAATGATGGAATCTTCAATATTGATGGATAGCGTCCCACCAAACAAATTTGTACAAACAAATGGGGTAAAATATCAGCACAAGGTGCAAGCAAGATAGTTTGTACTTACTTGTTACCTTGTTTTCTACTTGTAATGTAAAAAAACAATTTTCCAAACTTCTAACCTTCCTCTAACATCTCAAATCAAATGGAGCCTCTAGATTTATTCATAAGCCCTTCTTGCTTCCTTTTAGCTTTTCAAAAAAAAAGAACCATATCATTTGGATTTGGAAAAGTACCCAAAAGTATTCCCAAAAATTGTGTTTATTTTTTAGGGTTGGGGATGAATTTAGTTATGAAAAAAAATTCCATTGAAAAAATTATATATATTAGAATGTTCACCACATCAATATTCAGGGCTAGGTAAAAAGGAACAATTGTTTGCAAAAAACATTCATATACCTTTAAATACTTGAAATCTAAATTTCAAACTACTTAAAACTAAAACTTCAATTCAAATAATTTCAAGTGCATTGGAAAAACATAATTATATCAATTTAGCTTTTGGAACCAATGCCAATAATAATTAACAAAAAATATACCAAAAAAATTGATATTATTTTCACAAATTCATTTACTTTTTGTACCTTTTACTTGGAGACCCCCAATTTTTGTATACCAAAGCTACTTTTTGGGCTACTTTATCATGTTTTCACCCCACAACCTTATGTGAGACAAACATTTCAAAGGAAGAGGAACAATGCTATGATGATTATGAGGACACCAATGATGATGGTGAAGAGGCACCAAATGATAATGACTATCATGAATCGCGACCCCAAAATATTAATCCTACAATTGGTCATGGTTCCATGTCTAATGTCATTAAGGCATTACAATCTAACATCATTTAAAAGGGTCAACCCCTAAAGAATACACAAAAATTTGTTAATATTCCCATCCATACAAAGGTTTACAACTCTTATATAAATTGTATGTTTTTGTGTAAATGAATTTGTTGCCATTTGATTTTGGACCTTATTTGGTGTTTATCATAATTTCACCAAATATTTGAACTATTCATTTTATCAATGCAATTAAGATTTAGAATGTGGTCCAACCAAATATTGTTGAACATATGGCATATGCAAAAGTGTATGTTGTAAAAAAATATTTTGTGTGCAATTATGCATTTTCTAATCACATGTCATCTAAAAGTTCTAAGCACATGAAAAAAATCGAATTTTATTTTATTATGTACAAGTTATCACAACCATTACATCAATTGGGGAAATGTTTTTTTACCCATTGTGCACCATTCATAAATATGACAATGAGAATTAACATATTTTTGTTTATGGGTTGGAGATGTTATGTACATATGATGTGCCTAATACCTATGTTAATTCCTCCTCACCCTAAACATAGGAATCTTTAGGTCTTTTACTATTACTTTCCCCAAATTGTGTTTGAAAAGTTGGTTGAGATTGTTGCAATGATGGACCTTGTTGCCCAATGTTTAGCCCATGCAAAATTGCATTCAACCCAAAAAGATTATTTATCTCATCAATCACGGCAACCATGTACAATGATACTTCAACTAAAAATGTAAATGTTGCTTCATCCTTCAAATGTTGGGAATAGTTGGTCTCTTGGACTAAAAGGTCACCTAATACTTCATCCAAAAGGTTGCATAGACTATGCACCTACTTGACCTCATCATCCATGGAGGTGTACCAAATTCCACATGGGTGTGGACCAAATTCAAATTTGTTGGTCCTTGGGTTAAACCACCTTTAAAATATTTGGTAAAACCATCCATATCTCACATCACTAGATGTAGGGTATAACGCCTCACATGTCCTTTGAATTCGGGATTCATCAACTACTAATTGTTGTATTGACTCCCAAATGCAATAATTGACATGCCCACTTGCCAAATCATCATATCTCTACATCCCATGCTTGAGGTTGATTGGATGTGTAATATTGATTATATTCCCAATGTTTTGGCATGGTAACTTGAAGGTTAAATTGTGAACATGAATGATGATGGAACATGGCCCTAGATTGTGGACATTTCTTCCTTGCCACCATCAACATTATTAAGCATTGTGGATCGTATATGTGTTAACAAGTGCCTAACTACCATGCTCCTTTTGGTCCATATGGGTTGAAACAATTGATCCCCACTTTTAGTGAATGGTTGAGGTGAAGGACAAAGGAGTTCCCCTATTTTTTCAAAAGTGCTAGTGAGATATTCCCATTCAATCTTAAGGTGCATTGGCCAATCTACATTTTTGATATCCTACATCTTTGGTAAGTTATCTGAAAAAAATTTAAATATCCTCAACCATGATGTTAAATAATGTGATCAAAATTTCTTGTCTTCAAAAAAAAATTCTATTTGAATGCACATTAACTCCACCTCCATTGTGTAGCCCAAGATACACCCAAAATGCATGTTAATTGCATTTTGTTTGAGGCTAGTTGGGCTACTTTGACAAATGCTTCAACATCTTTTTGATATTACTCCTTCATGTCAATCAAAGTTTCAAGGTAGCGTTTGACATCCTCCAAGGAATTGAATCATTCCCTTTCTGCTTCAATTGCCCTTGTCTCTACTTTCAATAATGTTAGTTATTTATAAGCAACTTCATGTTCTAAAACTTCAATCCTTATTTTCATCTTGCATAATTGCTCATGCACCTTGTTACACTCCAACTCCACCTCACATGGTGTGGTTTGCATTGTAGCCAATTCCCCTTGTAATGCATGGAAGGCATGTTCTACAATCTTAGCCCTTAAACTTGCCTCCTTAGAACTTAGAGGTGGTGTATGTGTGTTTGCCCCCTTCATATGCCCCATTTGGTGGGCTCTTGTGTCAAATGGATCATATTATATCATGCCATTTGAACCATAACCTCCAAATTCACCTCCATTTGTTCCTGGGCCCTTGGGTTTTTATTCATGGCCTCATTGTGCTTGAACTTGACAAAGATGTTGGCCCATATGAACAAAGGGGAATTTGCTCCTATGGGCGTTCAAAATTGAATCAATGACTATGGGAATTAGAGTTTAACTATTAATGGTTCCAAAACCATTATCAACATGGGTGTAATCAACCTCAATGGTATCGATTGAAAAGCAATTGGGAGATGTGGTGGAATCATTTGTGCTCAATACATAGGCACATTGGTCCTTTGATTGCTTGGAATGGTCCTCCAATCAATTTGAACCTCAAACACCACCTCTGCACACACCATTTGTGCCATAATCAAAGGCACCTAATTTTTGACAAAGATTGGGCTCCTTGTCGCTGCATGTGCACCTCCAACATGCGTTCCTTCATTTGTGCATTTAGCAACTCATAAATTTGGTAGCATTATTCTTGCAATGAGTTTCATGCTAAACCAATGGCCATTTTTTGTCAATGTGGCACCATTACACATAGTTGGAACACAATGTGTATATCCATGGTTGGGGCATGTTTTGCCATCCATAATCTAACATAGTTGGATCTTTAGAGGCCTCAAGTTTTGCATCATGTCATCTTCCTTTCACCATGTACCCCTTAACCACTATCTTTTGGTCCGCACCATCTACCATCTCACCTTATTAACAATCCATTTGTGTTGATCTACCAAATGTTTAGATCCTCTGTACTTGTGTGAAATCTATAAAGTTGGGATCTTCCAAATTCACTTAGGGTTATTAAGGTTCATTAATAATGTAGTAAAGGTCAAGGTCCTCCAAGGGTTCAACAATGATGTCTAACACACAATTGTTTTCACAAATGGCATTGTGAACTTCACCACCTTCCAAAAAGGTCCCATTTTCTTCCACATGTATGCCACCAATTGCTAGAAGTAAACAGAGTCCTCACACATCAAAAAAATAAAATACTAACAATGATCAAAGTATTGGATCCACCCATTTGAAACAAAATAGGTGTGGGCTCAAACCACTTTCAATCACACCAAATTGCCTTACACATGCAAATTTCATCATTGGGCCTCAATGATTGGCCACGATGATTGGAATGAAACAATTGCCATTTGTGGCTAGGACATATCAATAATAGCATGACGGTGACCAAATTACATTTGATTGCCCTCTACTACCAATCAAACCTAGTGGTGATTGAAATATATTTTGGTCGCCGTCTTGAACCTTAAATCAACATCACAACAACTTAAATGAATTTTGGTTGCCATCCTAAAACATAAACAACCTTGAAGGTGATCGAATTGATTTTGGTTGCCATCTTGAATGTTAATCACATTTCAAGGTAATTGAAATGGTTTTTGGTCACCATCCTAAACCTTAAACACACATTAAAGCAACCAAAATTGATTTCTATCACCATAGGGCGGTTAGAATGACCCATATTCATTTCAATTGTCCAAAGGTGAACAAAATCAATTTCAATCGCCATCTATTGTATATAAGGGTTTTGAAAACACGTTTTGGGAACTTTCTTTTTTAATGTGTATAATTCATATTGTCTTTTGACAATCAATGTGATACACTTGGAAAAAAATGTTTGGCCCTCGCAACAATTACAGTTGTCCTTGTGCTTTAGGCCATTATGAAAAATCCTATCCGTCAATACCATAATGCCCTACAATTAGAGCTCCAAAATAACTAATATATAAACTACACTCTAACTAAAGCATGGAAATATGAGCAAATAATAAATAAAATGTCATGTTGAAAAATCAAGGATTTGTATAGTAGTTACAACTTAATTGCAAATGGGACACCTACAGAATGTAATGTACACATCATATATATAAATGTAATCAATCATGTTTAATTTTTTGCCAAGTTGCATTTTAATTGTGCGTGGCAATTACATTACAACTCATGTACGACATTGACACATACATTATGCCATGTGTACACATTTCCACTGCCATTAAATATGACACTTGCAACTAGTTGTTAATTATGATTCCCATTGATATAACTAGTTATGCCACTATGTTGTCACTATGTTATGACTATTAAATTTTATTTTTCCACTATTTTGTGACTATTTTTCAATTATTAATAAGATAATAACTTTTTAAAATCGTATTTAATCCTTAATAATTAATAATTAAGTTAATTTTTAAAAATAATTAACTATTACATATTAAGTAATAACTAATATAAGTTAATCAATCTAATTTAGACAATTAATTTGTTAATTGATTCAAATTATTCAAATAACTAATTATTTGATAATTAATTATCTAAAGTAGTTAACTCAAAAATTAGATCAATTAAACTTATTAACTCATTAATTAATCGAATTAATTAATTAAATTTTTGAAATTCAAATAATAAATGATTAATTATCTGAATCCAAATAATTAATTATTTGACAATAGATTATGTAAAGAATGTGTTTTTTCTTGTGTGCTCGCATTAAAAAATATGTGTCAATTTGGAATGAAGTAAAAAAAAACTCAACCTTAAATACAAAACATAAAATCTTTAAAATATATTTACATGGTTGTTTTTTAGTTCACCTACCTTTTTACCTTCCTACCTATTTGACTATTTAGGTAAGTGTTCAAGTAGTTGGTCTTACTTTTTTACTCACCCATCTAAATATGTATATAGGTATGTAGTGTAGGTAAGTATGTAACTTAAGTGTGTCCTACCAACCTAATTTTAATTATATGCTTATGCCTATGTATTGACCTACCTAGTTACATAATTAGATATTTATTTTTGTTTTATTTTGAAAATTCAAATAATATGCCATGTGGCAACTTTTAATTGTGCCTCATGTCATAATTTAAAGCCATATAAAATGAACTATCATAATGAATGGTGGAGACAAAAAAAATTTTAATTCACCAAAAATCCCCATAGTGCCATGTGTCATATTTTGATGGATCATTGAAATGTAACATCAATATGAAGTTAACATGGTAGTTGCAAACTAGTTGCATTAGAGTTGCATAGTAGTTGTCTTTACATAGTTATAATTGAATTACACGAATTGCATATGTATACGATTTCACATATGGTGTGTTGCATCCATTACAATTCATGCAACTTATCCAATAACACTCATGCATGTAAAAATATGCTAAGTTGCAATGAGTTGCAAAAGGTCATTGCAACTCAAAAACCCAATTGCAAGGCTAGTTACAAATCACTTTATTTTCTCATAATGGGCACAACTAACCATATCAAATAATCAAGATGAAGGCATGAGATGAAACTAAACCAAACTAAACATCAAACCTAATCATAATCACAATTGGGACAATGACACCATGATTACATGGGATTACAAAGGAACAAATGTCATGTATTTATGAGGCCAGAAAAAAGGAAAATACCATGTGGATATGGTTCAATTACCAAAGGACTTATTTTACAAAGAAATCCCAGTGACCTTGTATGTTAACAATGAACAAATCATTGGGGGGGGGGGGGGGGGGGGGGGGGT
>Ga0116231_10005445_pt1 | contig 25068 bp, 27 predicted proteins | sample S1TSphgellanicum_2_FD_89695 | JGI IMG/M metagenome (GOLD analysis project Ga0116231, IMG submission 89695) | Host-associated microbial communities from peat moss isolated from Minnesota, USA - S1T2_Fd - Sphagnum magellanicum MG | ecosystem: Host-associated > Plants > Peat moss > Unclassified... | reverse complement strand
CATCTCTTTGATTAGTTTCTACCTTTAATTGGTTTTAGGTTGTTTGTTTAGTAGAGTTTCCTGCGGATTCACACCTTTATGACACTGTATGTCACGACACTACACATCACGACACAAGTTGCACATGACATTCAGTTACATGTGACACTACGTATACAACATGTATATATGATGTTAATATACATGTTCATCCATACATACTAATCCAAATGTAATTGCATTTTATGTGCAACTTTCCTTGCAACTAGTGCAACTAATCAAAGTATGACACATTTTTAAAAATTGGATGATTTGCTTGTGGACACATGTCACTTTTTAATTATTTTTGTGTTTTCAAAATTAAAAATTCATTGGATTAATTTCAATTATTAAAGTTTTTACCACTAAAATGATGACATGTGGCACATGGAACATTCATTGACCATTTGACATGTGTCCATTTTAAAACACCAATTATATGGTGACATGTGGCAATTATGGCCCACCTTTTTTAATTTAAAATATTAATTAATGAAATCTAAATCGTCCAATTTAAAATTAATAAGATGTCGACACTTGGTGCTTAAGTAGGTGTATAATTTTTAAACCCTACTAAATAGGTAGGTTTATTTAGGTATGTACATAGGTTGAAAAGTAGTTAAGTTTAGGCTATATATGTAGGTTTGGAATAATCTGATTTTATTTTTTGGTATAACCATTTTATTAAGGTCAAGTTTTTTTTATTCACTCATCCCCAATGGCACTTGGTATGTGGTTAATATGTAGTTATTGCCGCTAGTTATATACTATGCCAAATTGAATTGGAAGCCAAAGGACATGGGATAAAAAATTCCATTACAAACCTCATGAACCAACTTAGTTGCACATTAGATACAACTATTGTATTAAGGTAGACCAGCTTGGGGAGCTTTCCGTTGCTTCTAGTGTCCAAACAAAAATTGAAACCCTCCTCTTGGCGCATCTAACACACCAATAATTGTTAAAAACGGATTAAAAATGAGAAAGTTATGACCCCCCAAAGTAAAGGAGGTCAAGAATTCAAAAAAAAAAACATTGAACATTACAAAGGCCAATTCTTAAACACCTAAAAAGTTCTTTATATGCTACTCTGTTGCCATTAGATGATTTGTAGAACTTCACGTGATGCTCCTATAACACTTTGAATCATTTAAAATGAATAAGAAATAAAAAAGTTATGAGGTTTAAAAGTAGGAGTGGTCCAAAGAGAAGAATTATATATATATATATATATTGGAAAGCTTATTTTTCTTATTTTTCTTCTTGTTAATTTTTCATTGCTCCTTTTCCTTTGCACTTCAAAGATGATTATAGGATATTTTTAATAATTTTAATTACTTATAATGAAAATATTTTAAAAATATTATTACCTAGCTTAAACTAATAATTAACTTAAGATCTTTGGGTACTTGTAGGTTAACTAGTGTAGTTTATTTACCATAAACAATAAATTTAAATATATAAAATCTATTGAATATATATATAAAATTACAATAAAATTTTAATAGTTTTAACTACTTATAATATTGAAGGATTAAAAAGATCATAATATCAATTAATTTTGAATAATAATAAAAATAATTATTAATATTAACTATTAATTTAACTTAATTTAGTTTAGCCATTACCTTTAATATTTAAGTAATAATATTATCATATTAATTACTATGAATAATTTTTTTTGTTTAATCAAATTTATATTTTCTAAATTTTTTTGAAATAAAATAAAATAAAATAGTTCTACTTGCCAAAAAAAATACTTAAATACATTTGACAAATAAAATTTAAAAACTTGTAATACATATTTCAACCATGGTTAGTTTAACCTAATTTAATTTAACCATAATTATTTTAGCCTAACTTAATCTAGTCATAGTCAATTTAAACCTAATTTAATTTAGTTTAATTTATTTTAACCATAATTAATTTAATTTAATTTAATTTAGCCATAATTTTTTAGCCTAATTTAATTTAGATATTATTAATTTAGCCTTACTTAATTGAGCTATGGTTAGTTCAACATAATTTAATTTAGCCTTACTTAAATTAACTATAATTAATTTAATGTAATTTACTTTAGCCATAATTAATTTAGCCTAAATTAATCTAGCCATGGTTAGTTTAGCCTAATTTCATTTAGCTGAATTTTATTTAGTTATAATTATTTTAACCTAATTTAATTTAGCTTAATTTATTTAAACCATAATTAATTTGGCCTAACTTAATTTAGTCATGTTTAATTTAGCCTAATTTAATTTAGTTTAATTTAGTTTAGCCATAATTAGTTTAGCTTAGGTTAGTTTAGCCATAGTTAATTTAAGCCATCCTTAGTTAGCATGGGTTTAACCTTAGTACTAGAGGTACATAATAATATTATACATAGCTTATGTAGATATATTAAATATATTAATTTAAGTATGTATTAGCTTAAACCATTATTTTTATGACACGTATTCATGTTGTACACATTTAGTTCCATGTTCGTCGCACACATAACTGTATGGCACAAAAATCATACAATACCAAATTTGTAATTACAAACATGACCAATATAATTGCAAATGACAACTAGTTGCATGCCAATTACATAATGACTAGTTGCGAACGACAAGATTTTTATTAGTGGTGCCATGGCAAATTATGTGTTATTTTTTATGCCCTATATTATGTGCCATGGTTAATTAGGTGTTGTTTCTATAGCCTTAAAAAGTAGATCTACATGGTAACCACATTATGTGGCATGGTTGATTTTGTGTTGTCTCTGCAGCCTTAGATAAATGTTTTGATCTACATGTTAGCCTGATCATGTGCCATGGTCGATTGTGTGTTGTTTTTGCAACCCTATATCAAGTTCCTAGATTTACATGGTAACCAAATTATGTGCCATGGCTGATTATGTGTTGTCTCTGCAACCCTAGATCAAATTCTTAGATCTACATGTTAGCCTGATTATGTGGCATGGTTAATTATGTCTTGATTATCTTTTTGCTTCCTTATCTAGATTATGTTGGGTGAACTAATCACATTATGCTTGCTTGTTAGGGCCTTTTGATACGACACACGTTAGATGTGATGCATTGCGAAAAGAATTTAGTTGTGAATATATTGAAGAACATCCTTGGGGAGAAAGACATCAGAAAGGTTAGAAATGATCTGCAAGATTAGGTGTTTGTGATTCACTATGGTTGAAGTTTCACCCAACAAAGATTAAGGAGACTATCATGTTCCTTGCACCATGGGTTATGGACAAAGAAGAGAAGTTGTTTTTATTAAAGACAATGGCCAAGCTAAAATTGCCTACATGGTATGCATCATGCTTCAAGAAACATATTGTGAAAGGTAAATTGGGAGCCATGAAGTCCCATGATTACCATGTTCTAACTCAACATATTCTACCACTATGTATGTGGCATAGGATGACCAAGGAGCATTGATGGGCCATCATGCAAATATGTCAAGTCTTCAAGCAAATTTGCACTAAGGTCTATGACCCAACTAGCTACCATGACTTGAAGTTTGGAGTTGTCCTTGCATTATGTTGTCTTGAAAAGGTTTTCCCACCAAGTTTTTTTAATTTAATGACCCACCTAACCTTTCATCTAGTTGATGAACTTGACATTTGTGGACCGGTACATTCTTGTTGGATGTACCCAATTGAGAGAGCATTAAAAGATCCAAAGGGCTATGTTCATTCAACATGTGCAAGCCAGAAGGAAGTATGGCAAAGGGATACATATTTGATGAAGCCCTAGGTCTATGCACAAAATATATGGAGAGCTTCTGTGCAACAAGGAGATGTGTTTGGGATGTTAATGAGGAAGGAGTTGTTGGGAGGTTCTGGAAGGTGTGTCCAAACCACAAGCATTAAACATGCAATTGAAGGTTGTTGCACACTTGTACGTCTGTGAAAACCGTGATGTTTTGTCTCCATTGCTAGAGTAAGAATTCTAAACTTTGCCCACCTCATCTAAAGTAGATCTAAATCTCTTTTGACTAGGGCTTGCCTTGCTACCACATTTCTTGCATTTGGTTGTCTATTATAGGAAATTTTTGCAACCTGCCCAACATGAAATGAAGCTCTGAAATGAAGCTCTAGGAAATATTGACATGTGAGAAGTTTCCTTGCTCAATGGTTTTAGCATTTTGAAGTCATAAATGTTGAACTGGATTATGGCCTAGATAGTTCACCAACAATGGTTGGGAATAGTGCTAAACTACCCTGATTTTTTGTTTGCACTTGCAAGGATGAATTGTAGATGTATTTTTAGACTTATATTGGATGGCAAAATTGACCATTCATTTCTTTCTTATTTCAACTCTTGCATGGACAATTTTTTCTCCACATGCCTTCTATTTACTCAAATGCCAATTAAAGGTTAACCATGTTTGAGTTGATGTAGGAGCTACAAGGAGGTGAAGGCATTTCCAAGTTTTCCAGCTTGGTTACAAGAGAATATAGAAAGTTCAAATGGGGACCCCACGGATGAGAAACATTCTGAATTGCAAGATTTGTTCATCCCACCATCCCTCATTGGAAAGTCTTACAAAAGCATGGCAACATATGAAAATCACTTTACGGCTACTACATGGCATGCCATAGGTAGCATGGTAAGTTATGATTATGGGGTTATAGCAAAGTTTGAGCATACGCCAACCAATACTCATGATAATCGAAACGCGCAACCTGAAACAATCCGCTACCTAGGAGAATGCAAAGAGATCTTAGAACTAGACTATGGGTTTGAAACAAAGGGTACTCGTGCTCTTGTGCTCTTGGATCCAAGCAAGGGCACATGGTCCTCATGTTGCCATGAGAAAAGATGAATAGGGTTTTACCCTTGTGCACTTCAAGCAGTTGCTTCCAACTTGGGATCAGCCTTTTACCTTTGCTTCACAAGTGGAGCAAGTTTTTTTTTCAAATTCCATAGAAGACCTTGGTTGGAAGGTTGTGATAACTAAAGGTGCTAGGTTTCGAAGAGTGCTAGACCAAAATATAGAGGCAGAACCAATGGAACCCATGGCTACCATGGGGGAAGCTAATGGACCTAGAAATTATGCAATTGAAAGAGCTGATGAAGGGCAATAATCAACTTTCAATGTACCCACAGTGGATGAGGAAGAAGGTGACTTGTTCTACCTGATGTTGTTCCAATCCAGTGTGATTTGACATTTGACCCATGTGGGCATGATGCATGGTGTAAGCATGAGTAGGAAAGTCCAATATTAATATGGGTTGAATGTGCAAGGCATGAAGAGGATGTGGCAGCAAATCTAGAGTGTGAAGAAAATGAAAGTGATTCTACTGATGGTGGGGACAATGAGCTTGCATCAGATGTAGAATCTGATGGTAGTAAATTTGGAGAAGATGGGAACCAGTGGCTACTAGAAGCTGATGACTGACAACAATACTAGAATCGTGATGAGCGGCATAAATTGCTCGCAATTTTATTTTTTGGGACCAATGGACAGATGTTCCTGTATTTTCAATTTTTTTCTGCCAAGGGATTTGTCAACAAACTACTGCCACATCAAAAATTTCATCTATGCGTCACCATGGTTCAAATTAAATATGGTACCCAACAACTTTAAGGTAAGACATTGTACACAAATTGGTGCCCAATCATTGGCCATTACCTAGGGTTGGTTTCATATGTAGCTTTGGATGTGTCAATGTGAAGGGATCTGTGGGGGTGTTAATATGGTTAATGAACAGTGCATCAACTCTCTGTTCAACTTTGCCTCTGCCCAACTTTGCCTTTGCCTAGGTTATGACTTTTGGAACCTCTTTAGATTCTTCCACCGTTTGCCATTACAAGAATGGATTGAATGTATTCTTAAGAGTATTGAACCTTAAACCCTATTATAAAACCTACAGTATTGCCTGTGCCATTTTTCTGTCACACAGGGCTACCCACTCAGCCCAGGGCATCATCTTTAATCACATCTTCTCCATAATATAGATGGCCAACAAGGCCAAGGTCAACCATGTAAATGTGTAATGTTCTGCTGTTGAGAAGCCCTTACCAGAAGTAAACATTCAGTTTCTAGTTTCTTGCAAATATAATGATCACTTTCCTCTGGCTTCATGTGAAACAAATTCATTTACCTATTTGACAAAACCATCCCATCTTGAGCGGTACAATCATGCTACAGTTCCCAGATTCCCAGCACATTTCACAAGTGTTAGCAACTACCATTATCCTTCCAACCCAACATAGTTTCATGAGCTTGCAAATTAATTGTCATCAAGATTCAAGATGATCCAAAAGTAAGCTTCAGCAAAACAATTGTGGATGAAAGGAAGAAAAATACATTGCTATGCTGAGTACATGATAGGCAAGGCCGTAGGGGAAGGGCATTGCCAGAATAAGGGGGCTGCATGAGTGGATGAGCACGGCCCTGGTTCTGGCCTTACCACATAAAGCTCTGCCACTTTCTTTTCAATTTCTTTTTTCAGAAGGTCGTCATTTCTTTGGACCTGCAACTATTGTCTCACATAACAATTCTACAAACAGTGTGCAAGCAAAACATAATAACTTGCTTCAATTTTTCTAGTGTACCTGCAGGCACACTTATCATAGCAATAGTGCTTGTATTCAAGGCAGGGCATTTAAAAAACTGTGATCAACTTTGAAGAGGTCTCCCAACTCCCAAGTGATGAGCTGCTGATTGACTAGTAGTGTCACAGATATAGGTCATGGCAAAGGCAAAGACTCCTCAATCCAAAGCTCATCTAAGATTCTGAAATTGTCATCAGGATCTTTGGGCACTGTTGGTAGAGCTGGCTTGCTGCACATCTTGAAGGAAAGGGAGCTGGGATCAGTCCTGATTTGAAGAGGCAAAGAGGTGAAAAGCTTGGTATCAACAGCACACCTGCCCATGTTCTCAAAGGAAGAGTCAAATGAAGGGTCACTAAGCGACTGGGGACATATTCTCCATGTGCATAAAACTCTACTTTAATGTGGATAATTGTGGAAGTACTACAAAAGTACTAATCAAGTACTATTAAAGCACTACTACAAAATGTTTGATTTGACAGTCATGATATGAGAAAACACACACTACACAAACAGGGTAATATCAACAATGATGAAAACCCAAGGAAAGCTTGGCACATGACCTGCTTCTGTATGGGCATTATTTCCAAAAAGCAAAACTTTCACACCCAGAATCTATCAGCACATCAAGCATCACAAGCAGATAATGACCTGCTGGAACATATTTACTCCTTTATCACCAGATTGAATCACCAATACTAGTGCAACATGCAAATCTTCAGAAGAGCTAGGCTGTTGGCATGCGGAAAATTTACACAACTTCCAAAAGCTAAACAATCCACAAAATGATAATTGAACATGCCAGGTAAGAACCTGGCCAAGAATTTACTCAGATATGTGACCCAAGGGCAATCTGTACATGTGGATGCCACTGCTCCTGGGAGAGCAGAAGAAATGGACATAATAATCTATGCGCCCCACGGTGGCAAGAAATGAATGCTATATACATCATCACAATGCCATCACACTCAAGTTTTCTTCCATTAGCAACTTCAAAGCTAAGCAGGCAACAATAGCCCCAGTAATTCTAAAATGTTATCAAATGGCTAGTCTTGTTGGCCAAGAGAGGAACTAAAAAGAGGCCACAGCTGCTTTTTTGCTTCTTAGTGCAGATGGCTACTGACTAGTGGCCTCAGCCAACCTAGGTTTTTCAAAGTATTTGCCAGTCATCTTCTGATGAGGGCTCTTTTGGGTGTAACTCTTGCAATGCCAAAGCTTGATCACTTGTATCTGCAGGCTTTATAGGAGCAGAGTTCTGAGCTACAGTGAACATGGGTGCCCCATTTGACTGCTCTGCCAGCTCTGATGACCGTGCACAGAGGTCATCAAACTCTTCTGTTATGCACAACACAGCATCAGGACAGCTATATCAAGAAAAAAGTACATTAAACCTGAGTGCACAACTTGTTAAGCCACATTTTCAAATGATAAAACTGATGCAGAAGACTTTGAGGGCATGCATACCACGGTTGCGGCAGTAGAAGCCAAGGGCAAGAGATGGGTCGATAGAGTCCAGTGGAATTCGCCGCACAATACTGTACCACATTGAGTTGCACCCATAAGCATTGGGTCAAACTAAGTCCATAGAACACCCACAACTTTGAACTAAAAAGAATATTCAACACTAGAGGACTCTTTCACTTCCACTCATTACATTGTTGAGAGTACAATGTCAAAAAAAGTGCCATATGATAATGTATGCCAATGCAAATTTCACTGTAAAAATTTGATCTAATGCACACACACAGAACATGTTGTACCTGCAGTGGTAAGAGCTGGTATCCACCTCTGAATTCTCAGGCAATATGCGAACAGCCTATACAATGCAGCCAAACTCAGAAGACCATCCACTCGAGCATTGCTCTCCCAACTACTCCCACTTTGAAGCTAGTGAACTTCTTGTTTACTTGCCAGATGGATAGAATTGCAACCTCTGAGACAGCTCATGGGAGATACAAAGCCTTGGTGTGCAGACATAGAAATCTGCACAGTGCAAAAGGAGATAGAATGGGAAGTAGTTGTGTGAGATTGGGGAGTTTCTAAATACCTGTTGTGATTCATGGGGGTCCAAATACAGGGCCTGGCCATCTTGCACACCCACAAGATAGGTTGAAGCTCCTGGCTTACCACCCAGTATGCCAAGGCTTTGTGGGAAAGTGAAAGTTGCTCTCAATGATGGTGTATACCTACACCATGTAATCATTCCCCACATCAAGTTTAAGACACAGCCCTACCTCTTACCTAGCCCAACAAACCACTTCCGAGGAAAGCTTTCCAAGTATGGAGATTACAGACATAACTTTCATGAGAAGGTGACAACAAGGTACATTAACAAGACCAATGAAACAAACATAAAGCTATCCTTCTATGGCCTCACATACTCAAGGTGAACTCTAAATATGGTGACCACAAATTTGAACAAGGGAAAAGGATTTAACCAACCGGGGATTGACCTTGTCAAGGCCAAGCACAAGCGGCACAAGCACTAGCAGGGCTCCCCACTCTTCACCAGGCTCTCCCCATCTCAAGCACAAACGGGTCACATCCTCCACACACAGAACTGGAGCACCCCCTCTCTCACCATCTGCATCTCCAGATACAACATGAACTACCATGGGTAAAACTCGTTGACCACCCCTCTTTCGACACCTTTCTCTGTCTGCATCAGCCAGAGCTTCAAGTGTCCTACAGAGGGCATAAGGCCCTAGCCAAGAGCCTGCAGCTAGCCCATATGGGCTTCCCACCTCCACTAGGTTATGGATTGAGAAGGGACATGACTCATCAGGTGAGTCCCCAAAGCTTTTCACAATTTGAAGGTATTCCTGTGAGCACAACTGCAAACAGGAAAAAGTCATCCATCACTATGCTCATGTGCAACTCAGTAGGGCATGTACAGTGTAAAATTGTGGCAAGTACCTTTCAGATCTGATGCAAAAAATGCAGGATAACAGTCAAGCCCCCACTCTGAATCATCTGCTTTAATGTGGAAAAACAGGCTCACCTGATCATCTGATCGCCGCCAAGACCTCCCCAAATGGTGGCACATTAATGCCTGCAACCAAAGTGATTTGTAAAACAGAAAGGAAATCGTGCTGAAGTGCATCACCATGGAGGGTGTCACTGCAACAATAAAAGGCATCAGGAAAGGATGCCCTCCAACCCCAAGAGAGGAAATCTCAGCCTGAAAACCGACTAGAATCTGCCTTTTGGCATATCAGAGTTACCAAGATGCTGAGACAACACACACCTGAGCCAAAAGCATCTGGCCACTCCGTAGCATGCATCCCCATCCCAAATCACTTGTGAGATTTGATTGACTGATTGGCTCAAACCCTGTCACAAGCAACATGAGTGTTTAAGAAACTACTGCACTGGCCATTAGGAGAGAAGGGCTGATATATAAGGGTGTGAGAAATCAACTTGAAACATACTATTCAGCCAGAGTGGGACTTCAGGTTTCAAAGCTCAAAGACAGAAAATCCATGGCTGGCTTGAAGGTGACACAAAACAGGAAAATTTGTTGTCCTAAGTAACCTATCTTCTCACTGCTTAATACAATTTTGAAATCACCTCCTGTTCATGAACCTTGGATGCAGTACAACCCCAATTCTAAGCAAACATTCAAATAGAAAAGCTGCAATTCTACTATCTACATGCAAGCAAGATGTCGACTTTGCGCACTTCGACACCTAATCATCAGACCTGCACGAAGCTTGAACCATTGAATGCAGCACCGTGTAAGAAGCAGAAGAATCTCACAAACATCCGCTACTTTTACGATCAAGGAGAAGGAGGAGGAGGAGGAGGAGGAGGAGGAGGAGGAGATCAAAGGACAACCTCGACGATACGTGAACCAGAGCCTGGAACTGAAGTCGTTCAAAAACTCCTGGAAGAGGGCGGGGTAGACAGATTCATTACTGGAGTCGGTGGTGATCTTATAGCAAACTCCCAGCACCCAGATCACACTCCCAGAAGCGTTCGCCGCAGTGTACCATGTGTGACCTAGAAGCCGCTCCTGCAATCGCCGCATAGGGCCACACTGAACCACGCGCTTGACAGCCAAGTCCCAGCGTCCTCCTCCTCCTCGTCCAGTCCGCCAACACCCTCCTCCTCCTCCACTCTCCGTCTCCACCCGCCGTGGTTCCAATATGGCAAGCGTTCCGGACACCAGAGACGACCACACCGATCCCCCTCCTTGCTGCCCACCCTTATATGTTGCTTCCTCAACCGGTGCCTCCTCCGTCCCCAACCTTTCTTCCTCCCGGAGCTGCTGCTGCTGCAGCACCTCCTCCTCCTCCTCCTCCTCTCCTCTCCCTTCCCGGACTCCCACTACTTCCGTGCCTGCCTCAGAGCTTGCCTCGTCCCTGGGAATCATGTCCTTCCCCCACTCCCCTTCTCTCTCTCTCTCTCTCTCTCTCTCTCTCTCTCTCTCCCTCGTCTTCTTCTTCCTCTTCGCTTGTCTTCAGGAGTGCAACAAGTACTCTTTCTTTTCTCCTTTCGTTGCCTACGACCTCTTAGCTTTTTGCCTTCCTACGTTTTCTTTAGTTTGCTCTTTGCTGCTCTTGTTGTCTCACCAATCACCCACACCACCTCTTCTTCTTGGGCAATTTATTTTTATTCTTTCCTTTCAATCTCCTCAAATAAAACCAACACTTGTTTGTCATCCATAGTCGTCATCAAATAATTGAACCATACCCAAGAATAATCTATGGAATTGGGTCCAATATGATTTCACTTCATTTCTCATTTCATGAGAGGGTGAGTTTCTTCTATGTTTGCCATTTGATCATCATAGCAACACTATGTGTTGATATTCATCCATGCCCAAGAGATGGATGAACCAATGGATGGCTCATGTGTACAATCTTTTCATGAGGGGTGAGTTTCATTTTCATTTTTGTTAATCCACCCCATAAAGTCTTGTATGTTTTTGGCCTTTGATCATAGCAACACTAGTTGTTGAAGCTCATCCATGACCCACTTGATGGATGAACCAATGGATGGCTCATGCATACAATCATTTCATGAGGGGTGAGTTTCATTTTCATTTTTGTTAATCCACCCCATAAAATCTTGTATGTTTTTGGCCTTTGATCATAGGAACACTAGTTGTTGAAGCTCATCCATGACCCACTTGATGGATGAACCAATGGATGGTTCATGCATACAATCATTTCATGAGGGGGTGAGTTTCATTTTAGTTTGTGTTAATTTGCCCAGTAAAATCTTCTATGTTTTGGCAGTTGATCATAGTAGTGTTGAAGCTCATCTGTGAACAATGGATGGATGAACTAACTTTGGATGGCTCATCCACAGAGTCAGTCATTTAATAAGTGCCAAGTTTCATTTCGTTTCTTGTTTCATTTGCCCACTAAAATCTTCTATGTTTCACAATTTGATCAATAGCAACACTAGGTGTTGAAGCTCATCCATGAACCAGAATGGATGAACCTATGGATGGCTCATGATATGTGTACACCATTTGCTATCCATTGGTTTGAGGATCAGCTTCAAAATCTAATGTTTTTTGTTCAAATGGTGGCCATGAGAAGCTTTGGACATGAGACCGTTTACTATGTAATAAAATAGAACTCAACCTTCCATGATACAAGATATGAATACATGTGTTACCCATACAAGTTCTATGAGCCATTTGTCACTTTTTCTACAAGCAATTGGGCTTCATTTGTGAGGAGGTGTGAAATAATAGCAGGATTATTCATTGCATTGGAATGATTGTGATGAGTGAGGGTTCCTCTTGGATGATGAATGCAATGCATCTTTGCATATAGGATCTTGCATTCATTCAGTGGCCCTGTACCTTTTGTTATAGATCATTCATTAGCCTTTCACGAATACAATTTGAATTCCATTGGATTTGCATGGAGGAATGGATTGGCGTAGTAGCATGGCATGCAATTCGTTTTCTCAAACTCTAAAAACAATCAACTTTGACCTTGTCATCAATTCTCACATGTTCAAAGAATTCATGTTTGGATATGTAATACCATAAGTTTGTTTAATTGTGGCATACTACAATTGGTGTCACATAGCATTAGGTATTATGAATAATATTGTTTTCTATATTAACAACCATAAAACAATTTTCTTTTGAGTGTAGTGCTCTTTCATATTCAACCTCCAGATCTCCACATGTACCAGTAAAAGTACTTGGTCTTTGCAACCAAAATTCATCCTAAGTCCTTTATAATCTTTCACATTTTGCAAAAGCACCAAGCACTTGTAGAAATGTGCTAGTGTATTTGCAGGGCACAATACATCTGCAAAAGTTCCTCCTACAAATGAGGAGGGATCTTACTCCCACTCCTTAAGGTATAAGCTCCCTCCCACTCTTAAGGTCTATGTGTGAGAACCCTTGTGCTCCTATGCCTTGTGATCTACATAATGTTCAATGTCATGATAATGTTCACCTCATCATTTCCAATGGGTAGAGCCCACAATTGAGGAACGTTCTCCAAGTGCAGGGCCAGACTTGACTTCAGCCTTGTCCTAGGCCCCTTGTTTTGGGAATGCACCCACCCCAGGGCTTTACCCTACACATAACTTTGGTTAGGAGGGCCTCACCTGTGCCCATCAACCATAAAACAAACATGGACAAATTGTGAATGTTTGTGACTACACATAATGTGTCTTTAGGTTGCTATTTGCTACATCCTGCTTATATCCATATTGATAAACTTGCTTTAGGCACTCCCATCCTTTCTTACATAATAACTAGTGCCATGATAGACAAAAAAGTTCTGTCACAGTTCTCCCATAAGAAAGTAGACCTAATTGCCATTCCAATATGGATCAAAACAGGCCTTGCATCCAACATCTATTGCTTTCAACTTTACAAGGAACAATGGTTCAAAATTAAAATACAACATGACATAAAATACACATTTGCATTTTCAGAATGTTGCATTCAATATGAGCCCAAAAAAAATGCAGTTGAAGTTCAATTGAAACACATCTCATGAAAGTACCAACAAATACTTTTAGTTTGTGTTGTTATTAACATACCTAGTGGACCATGTTTGAAGATTCATTATAACCTGTTAGAACATATTGCAACTTTTTGCAACAGAGGTAATGCTGTATTTAGAGCAATGAAACATCTACACCATTAACCAATGAAAAAACCAAACCATTACTCAGAGCTTGTAAAAAGTGAAAATAAAGCATCACAGAGCCATTACTGGGCGCTCCTGCACTAGAAAGTCTTAAAAGTCATATGCCCCACAGGTCTACAACTCATGGGATACTCTTGATCTTCTTCATCACCTTCTGACTCATTTGAGTCCTCCATTGCATTAGCATCATTGAAATAGTCCTCTACATGTGCCATACTTGGAAGTTCACAGTAGCAGATTGCACACACGCAAGATGAGTAGATAATCACCCTCAGCAAGACATGGGTTTGCATTAGAAGACTTTCAAGTGCAAAGATAGAGAGTTCTATTAGGGGACCAGCAGTTCTCCTGTTTCGTGATCATACTTCCTCAACATTTGGGTTCAAGTTGAAATTTCCAGGATGTGGCTACTTATGGTAAAACCTTTTGAGGTGTGGCTCTATAGCTTTTACTTATTTACAAGTAGTACATTTGATTTTGAACATGGAAATGAAATAGAACTTGTTTTGATGAGAGGGATTTCGGGCACTTGGAAGCTTTTCTTGATCTATGGAAAATGATTCTTGTTTGTGGAAATGAGAATCATGTTGGAAGAGTGCTTCAATACAGTGTTAGGAATAATGCAATGTTTTTTGATTTGAGATTATCATGCATTCACTACACAATTACTATTGTAAGGACACTTTAGCTTACTTTCAGGTTTTGCCTGATGGAGAAGGCATTTGTGGTTACGGACCATGAGAATTCTGTTATGAGAATGTGAGGAACATCCCAACTTTGGGTAGGAAAAGTTCTCTCAGGGTTGATAGTCTCTGCTTCCTTTATTCATCTTGACAACTCATAATGATCATGACCGATTGTTTGTGTGGAATCCAATAAATTTTTTTGATTCTTTTAGCTGTGATTATTTCCTAAGATGTTTTGCTAGCTGTGGCTTTATAGTGGATGAAAGATCCACTCTGGTCGGCAGTTCTCCTGTTTTGTGATCATACTTCCTCAACATTTGGGTTCAAGTTGAAATTTCCAGGGCTGTTCTACCCCTTCTTGTATCTTCCCCACAGAGAAACTGGTTACAGTCATCACATCTTGGACATTCCAAAAGCAGCCGCAATATCACCATTATGCCCAGTTGAGCTCTAAGAAGAAGTACAAAAACATTAGTTGTCAGACCTGTTTTGGAAAGGAAGACAAAATTACTCTCTCGCAGTGGGATGTGCTATGGTCTCAGATGAAAGAGTACAATACACACCTCTTCTTTGTTGCATTGTTGGCTTGCTATGTGTTTCTGTACATGTTTGTACTGCTAGCGGTTGCACAAGCATTGCCCATTTCCCTCACTGACTTCATGCCTAAGTACCTGTAGAATACTTCAGCTATCCAATTGTAACCCAATCAGAGCAGCAAGGCAAGAAAGGGCTATGTGAGCAGATAACACAGGAAGAATGTAATATGGGGTAGACTTTGCAAAATCTTTGCTGTGACATGTATACCCAACAGTGCTTGGATAATGATGCAATACATGTGTGGGCTCTATCCTCAACCACTGTACTGGTCTAGATTTACATGCTGAAACATGCATCCACATCCTCAAGCACACTCTGCACCTTACAGACCAATTCATTGCAATCACAATCAAGGCACAAATTAGGAGGTAACTGACACCCTCGTCTATGGACAGGTAATTATATAATGTGACAGCCAGTGCCACATCCACCCTACCAAGCAAGAGGTTGTTTGAACCAATACCTATGCCTTGCTTAGATGTTAGCTAGTTATAGGTTGGCAACACATCTGAAGATGCTGACATTGTGATTTTTGTAGAGTGTGTCCCCCTTAATCTGATACAATGTGCCACTGACAGGCTTTCCTCCACTTCTTCCATAAGCACCAACCACATCACAGGGCCAGCTGATACACTTGCCAATTGTTTGGTTTGTCCACATAAAAGCTCTACACTTCCAACTGTGAAATACATCCTGCCAATATTGAAGGACTTGCACAAACTCCCCATCTTCCAAGTCTTTTGCATCTCACACTTATACAACATCATGCCTATCCTTAATCCCTTGAAATCTGGTGCTTACAGCATATTCCTCACAAACTTTGGAGCCAAGTACTAGGTTGCTCACTGAAACATTAACTACACTACAAGGTGCATACAGTTTTGTCTCAGAAATAGTCAGGGGCATGTAGTTCCAAATTAGTTTTTGAACATGAATTTCCTTCAAGGAGCACAGTCAAAGTAGTCTCAGCTTCCTCCTTCAGCTTTGTGAATATAGCATGCTCTACATAGTAATACATGCCTACCCATTTCAACTTCTAAACATTTTAGCAGCTTGTATATGGGATCTCTAGTTTTCATGCTCTTATTCACTTTCAGCACACAATCCATCCTTTTGACCTTTAAATTAATTTGTCATTTGGAATGCTAGCTTTGTAACAATACTCTAAGGCAAAGAATGTCAGATGTCACAATCTCCCTCCAACAAGAGCATATATCAGAACCCTAACTGGTCCACAATACTCTCAACAAACAATTTTCAACACCAAAAGGTGTCATAACATTGTGAAATTGGGTGTAAACTTGAATTACTTCTCAGAATCATCTTGCCTTCTATATAATTGTGTCAACATCTGCTTCTCATGCCACAGCAACTGTCCTTCATGTGAGATCCTTAAAATTCCAAAATAGAATATCACTACGCTACCCTGGAGACAAATAGAATAGTAATGCAAACATGACTTTTATGGGTAGTCAATAACACTAACAATAGAATGGTAGAGGTAACATCACAATAACCATTTTTATGTATTTTAAAACTGTGAGCACGATAGTGCAAGTGGCATACCTCCATAGCATCAATTGGCATCTTTGAGCTTGATTGCATAGATCTTCATCTTCCGAGAGGGGATTTTGCAATCACCAACAAGTACTTTTAGTGCTTCCTTCAGTACAGGATGTTCATCAATAACCATACCCTCAATCTGGGGACACCTTGCTCAAAACATCCTTGCTCCTCATACGCCCCTCCCTTGATACCTTAAAGTAAAAGCCTTGATGGAGTTTGGCCATCAAAACCAATGTGGAAGCAACACTTGATAATATCCTTGAGATGTCACATTTAATCTTAATGAGTTTCAAGGTAGATCAGTTCGAGTGGTTTCATGTAAAGCTGATGCAGCATAAGACCAAAAAGCTCGGCTGCGGCTCTCAACACATCAAACAGCTCTGTAGTTCCATAGGTTGTGGAAACATTTTCTAATCCCTCCTCATGGTTAAGAAGAACTAAGAATGCCTCAAGACAACACATAACTACATGTTGACACTCGTCCAAGTCCTGATTGTCCTGGTAAAATCCACAAAACAAGTTCAGGTGCATATCATGCATATGCTGAACACCCCAAGAAATCACCTTAAGCAACATTTTTTTGCCCCCAAATTTCTTGATTTCTATAGCAAAGTCCTTGTCCTTGGCAATCACACCCAACAATTTTATGGCATTGCAGTGCCCACCTAATCTGTGCAATTGAGCCTTCCCCACCAGTATCTTAATCCCATGTCTCTGCACAATGAGCTTGATGATATCTCTATGTGCTGCCAGTATGAGCATGAGTGATGCAGCACCCTGAAACCCTCCAACATCACTTGGGAGAATTCAAAGCAATTCTTTGACAAGCCAATCGTGCTGAATTGGTGTAAACACTCCATTATGTTGAACCACAACTTCAAGAAAATGAAAAGCTAAATCTTGAGACATGTGAAAACTAGACAACCTATCTACAAGTGTCTTTAGAATTCCTTCTTTATTCATGATTAAGCTTGCAATATCCTCATGCTTTGCCAAATGAACAAAAGTTTCAACCCACTCTTTTGCATTCATCCATAACATAGAGGTGGTCCCCAATGTTGCATTCCTTTTACCATCATTTTCCATCCCCCTTCTGCACTTAGTCTGCATGCAAAGTCTTCATGCTCATAAACCAAACATTGCAATGTCAGTGGAACATTTTCAGATTCCTTTCCTTTCTGCACGAATCAACAGTTCAATCCCTCCTTGTGCAACTAAAGTGTCCAGCAATCTCCCTATTACAGACCAATTTGCTAATAGATTCACTCCAAAGTTTACAATCCTCATAGGTCAATTCTTTGGGAATGACAAGTTTCACAAACAAGTCAACATGTTTGACAATAGCAGTTGCAACTGCCTTTTGGTTTCCCAATGTTTCCAAAAGCAATGCACATACATGCTGTGGAGGTTCAAACCCTGGCCACTTTCTATCCACCACTGTATCATCTTCATCAATCCTTCCATATAAGTGATAGCAAGTCTTTAAGAGAATGCCAACAAAACCTTCCTCAATAAATTGTGCAGCAAAGGCCTCATATCCACATAAAACGTAGAAATTTTCATAAACACTGGATTGTTCCCAAAAGTCAACTTGTCCTCATAATCAAAGAATCCTCTGGGATCATTAAATATATGGATGAACATTGAGATGACTGCCTTGAAACTATCTTTCATATCAAGTCTAATGTTTCCTTGAAATGAAGGGAATTGCTGGAAGAAGATCTCTCTCACACTCTTATGTGCAACCATAGCAAGCAACATATAAAAGTTTCCAAGGATATTATCTTCACTCTCCAAGATTCTGGCTATCAAAAACTTCATGAAGTCCTCATCAGTTGCTATCCTCTCAGCCCTGTTGTCTGCCAACTCCAAGAATAATATCAAGGAGACCTCATACAAGAGACCATTGTCATCAATTCGATATTTTTCCAAATAGTGGCGGTGTCTACAGATTTTAAGGAATCCTCTGATGCCTTCGATGTTTTCTTGTCCAAAAATGTTATGTCCACCAATGTGCCATGCAAGCCTACACAATACAATGATTGCTGGAATCATTCATTCTTCATCAAAATTCATTAGATGAAGCAAAGCTTGTATGTCTTTTGGTTTCACATTGTGAGGTTGTGGGAATGCAAGTATTCCATTTTCAGCTTCAGTGTCCAAAAGTTTGAACAATGAATGATATTCCCAACCCTCACAGTAGAATTGGCCAAGGTAATGTGAAAAGTCATTCATGGCCATGGTCATCTTCAATGGTAGAAATGTGGCAAGGATCTCCTTTCTTCCCATCAGTGATTCTTGACTTTCCATCTCAAGAACATTGCACATGTCAACTGGGTCAAGTTTCACTGACACATATCTCCACACCAAGTTGTGCAAACTTGATTCTCGATGATTCCAAGAAACTTGCTGACTCCTTGAATCATAATGATCCCATGATTCTTTAACAAGGTTTCTTTTAACAAGACACCTCAACAAATCATCAAAGTAGCAGTTTTCCTCTAGAAGTTGTAAATAAGACCATGCCAACTTCACCAGATTAATTGGAGGTTCATCAAACAATCTTCTTCCAAAAAGTGCTAATGCTCGAAGGACATTCTCCATCCCAACACGCCCATTCCCAGTTTGTTCATGTTCAAGAATTGCTGCAAAAATTGTTTCTGAATCTCCTTCATAATCATGTGGCATGCGCCCCTTTTCATCAGTATAGTATTCAAATTTCTTGTACACCTCCCTCCATTGACATGGAGTTTTGGCTTGAACTTCACACAAAAGTGCTCCAAGGATAGTTATAGCCAAAAGGCAACCATTGCACTTGGATAAAAATTCTTCTGCTATATCCTGCATCAACATAATAGGCCTCCATACCACATCAAGAGAAGGTGAAGGTTTTGTAAATATGTCAACTTTCAAATGAAACATTGTTAAATGATACAAAGCAACCCTGTTGAAGTGGGCACCTTTAAGGCTGTTCCATGATCAATAATTTTATCATACTTTCATTAATGTCAAACTTTTGATCATACCTCACAACCAACAGGAAATTTTGTTTCTGTTTGGATAATTAGCAGCTTTGCAGCAGCAAAACAATTGGTTTCTTCACCAATTTTGATCTGAATTAATTCAGGTTGGTCCAACATTAGGTCAAACCTGGAGGTGATCAAGAACTTGCAAGGTCTGGTGTTGCTTGGTCTAGGGGATTTGTAAATCATTTCATCACTCCACACATTGTCTATGAACAACAACCAAGGGCCAGAAAGTGCATTCAACTTCTCTTGTAACATTGCATGAATGCTCTGAATACCCCATTATTCAATCCCCTTCACCTGCACATGATCAATTCATTTCAACTATATTGCACAGGTATACCAGATGCAATCTACCCATCAAGTTCAAAAGTTCTTATTTCCATATTTTTCAATAAATATGTACCTGAACTGGGATTATTTCATCACATGTTATGCTTCCCTTGAACGTAGTTCAAATGATCATTAGAAAGAACTTTTGAATCTTTTTAAAAACACAAACCATGTCTATAAGGTTTAAGGGAAATCTCTTTGCAACACTTTGACAGTTAAAGAACAATAAATGTGGTCAGTACCATATTAGCATTAGCACAAAGTGTCAAACTGAATGTTTAAACACAAAAAATACATCTTATGGATCAAATCATTGCATCACAACTAAATCCAACCCAAAGCATAACAATTGTGTTTAAAGACATGTGCAATATGGTTTTGTAAGATAAAGGTTAATGGGTGTCAAACCTTGTGAGGATCTTACACAAGGGTCCTTAAAAGCTCTCTTTGGCTTTCTAATAGTTGCTCACCCTTGGGATCATATTTCATGTGGAAAATTCCTCCAGGAAAAAGGGGATCCAAATCCTTGGCATGCTTCTGCAAAACATATCTCACCAATGCCATCTTTCCATAACCAAAATTCCCATGCACCAAGATAGGCTTTGATCCATCTTCCTTCAACCTTTGAAAAAGAATTTCTGGCAAGTTCCCTGCTTCCACATAAAATCGGAACTTTTCAAACCAAGAGCATTCTCTACTTGAGAATCTTGCATGTTCCTGCATACACATTCTATTTACACAGTGAACCCAACATGTTGAAGAGAAAAAATTATTTCATTTGACCTTTTTTGAGTCAAATATTGTTCTTTCAAATGTACTTCCAAGGCAGGATACCACCATGCATAAGGGTTTTGGGGAAGAAATAAACTCAACCTCAGTATCATGAGGTGGATTTATTTTGATTTACTAGTCACTCAAGCCTTACCCAATGTTTACAACAGCCCTAGCTTTTTCTGTTGGAAGTTTTGGTAGCCCCAACTTTATACCAACATTCTTGGTTGCCTTGGCTTTACCCAAGAGGAATCAACTTCCCAACTTCAGTGGAATTAACATCTTTCTTGTTAACACATAGAAGTAACCAACATTGTCAATCTTCAAAATTCTGAGCAAATCTTGTAGCAAAATCATCAACCATCTTGGATGTCTGAAAATTTCTGGATATCCTGAACATCCCTGACTTCTCGTAACTCTAAGATGTGTTAGGTCTCACTTCGTACAAATAAGATGTTAAGATGTTCCACATGTAAAACAATGTCCCACGGTTAGCGGACATCTGAAAAGGCAACAATGCAATTAACAAAATGATATATAGTCACATTACCTTTAGTGATTAAAACATGTCAAGTTTCTTCAAAAGATTTTTTTTGGAGAGAATTCAAATGATATCTAACTTATATCACTTTCCAATTATTGCATTATTGCCTTTGCACACACCATTGGACATGCCCAACACAATACTTTAAAACTCGCAATTACTGTATAGAACTTATAAAACTTCCTCACTTCAAGTCAAAAATTGACCATAGAGTCACAGCAAAGAAACAAGGTAGTTGAAAGATGAATTCAAAAACAAAACTAACCTCTTCTCGACAAGTTATCATAAAGTCGACAAGTTTGCGATAGCTTGGATGCTCTTTGTCTGAAGGCTTGCAAACTGTCATGTGATCACAATCCTCCAAAGTGTAGGAATTTTCCCTTGCAGCCCTTCATGCCCCAGGTTTCTCCACCAATTTAAACCCCTGTCATTTCACTATTTGGATAATTAACATGACCCAGATTGTAAATATTTAGCAATAAGCATGTCATGATTGAATAATGTAATAGTGATTGTAAAACACTTCAAAATCACAAGGATTATATGCTTTATGTATTTGTCAATGGACATTTGCATGCATAAATTCATCACATACCACATCTTTGATTGGAGCATACACATTGATAGAATATTCATCCACTGTGTCATCAAAGTTTGTCGACAAGTCTTCCATCTGTTGTTGGTGTGGTTGGAGATTCTGCATGAACCCTGCCCAGATGATACCATTGGTGCCAGCAGCAATATGATTGCATTGGCTGTAGTATGTTTCCTAATTACAAGAACCAGAATGGGGAACTGCATAAAATACAACACCTTTCAAATTTTCCAAAAATCTTTTTGCTGATGTTGTATCTTGTTGGTCAATCTTATTTTTTGGATTTGTCAGTTGAGCTCTCTTGCATGCCTCCTTAAGCATGCTTTTGATCACTAAACCACCAAAAGAATGGCCTACTAACACAAACCCATGTTGTTGGCCCAACCTCCAATATTTACTGATACAAGAAAACCATTTAAAAAGAATTAGACCCAAAATGAATGTCACCACTATAGGTGACTAAGTGAAGCATTTTTCATATTGCCGTTGTGCAATGTCACGTGACATAACAAAATGAAAATGCTCTAATCACAAGGTCAATCCAAAAAACTATGCTTCATGAACATACTTGAAAACTGACAGTATTCTAACAAGACCTTGAGCATATTATAACAACACCCCAACACAAAGAGTTGAAACTACACAAAAGTCATATTGTTCAATGTGCTTCTTTGTTGAAACCATCACGTCTCTAATCATCATATTGAAAACCACACTAGTAAATTGGAAAATATTATTTTCTGTACACTTCTTAGGTAGATTTTGGAGCTGGTGTAGTGCGACCGGAACCTGAAGACAAGGCTCTGTAGTATGTTTTTCCCAAATTCAGAGACATCTTCCATATTGCCCTTCTCTTCACATTGAATGGGACAAGAGTCATATGATAAGGCCAACACCTGCACATCCTCATCCAAGTCTTGGGGCAGCCAATTTTCAGCCCAACAATCTTGAGAGTCATTGCGCCATGTCCAAGGTCTTTTCCAAGATTGCACTTCACATAGCAGCCGTAGGCCATGAAAAAACACCAAGTCAAAATTGGTGGAATGCACATGATCTTCAGGGACCCATAGTTGATGCACTGGTTGATCTTGATCAACCTGGCAATTCTGTCACATATGAATGAGATAAATGCCTCCACATAAGGACACACCTTTTTGTAATTGTTGTTCTATAATTTTTGTTCAAAACTCAATTCTTAATTTCAAGTTGCATCGATTGACACAATTGAGCATAAGGAAAGATCACACACTTTTTTAGCTTCAATGTTGCAATGCATCAAAGACAAATAGAACTGCATCTTGTTGGTCTTGTGATCAGCTCCACAATGGCACATTGACTCTAACAAATACACCCAAAATCTGTTTGGTTATTTCTCGAACATATCAAATCAATGAGCTTTTCCTGCTAATTCCTCTACAGATAATTAAAGTGCAGCATTCTAAGTTGAGCTTCAATAGTATGTATTAATAATATTATGGCTTGCCCGATTGTATCAACAAACTAGACTAGAATCTGATATGCATTTGGAATACTCACGTCATGAGATGCCCTTCAACAAGTTGTAGAAGGAGAAACCCTGCTGCGAGCAGATCTTTCACTACTCAAGTCAATGGAGCATCAGTTTCATTTCTTACTACTTGACATCATCAATTTTCAAAGCCACAACATGAATTTTGTCCACTTTGCACACACATCCTCCACAAATTGTTCAGTGCATAATCTGAAAACACATACATGGACCACCTGTGACACAATGCCATGGCACAACCCAACATAAAATTAAACTCTGGGAAAAATCCTTGACCAAGGATGAGCATAACTGTTGTTCCAAAATGTGCAATCACGTTATGTGTGTGTACATACATCACATAGCACATGTGTACCACCATAGGAACAGATTCTTTTCAACACACCATACGATACTATGTGCAATTATATTACGATTGTGATGCAAGTTTTGTATGTACACCAAAAGAGAAATACCATTACTGATCCCTTGCAACCAAAGAAGCATATTTCTATTCAGTGTACACTAGTCCACAGCTCATCCAGATTAGATTGCAGGTTAGCATTACAGAGACGAACATAAACTAGCAATGTAACCTATATTCTAGCAAATGGCAAGCTGTAGAACATCCTTCCATGTGGCACTGCAACTTGGATTCCAATTTTTTGTTCATCATAAAACTCCAACACATATGATTACTTGAAAACCTTTAGCAATCGGTACACCAAATGAGGAATAGCGTTACTGTTCCCTTGTGAACACTATTCCATAACTCCTACCAGTGAGCGAGCACCCAACCAGTGCACCATCCACTGGATGCCCCTTATTACTCAGTTGTGGATGAACCCTCAACTGAGTTAATATTTGGTTTCACCTTGATAACCAATTCTGTAGGAAATAGGTCTCAACATAGGTAGGTAGGTAGGAAAATAGGTAACTGCTAGGTAAGTAGTTGGTTTATACATACTAGTTTGAAACCTGTGCCTAATGCGCAGGTGTGTGTGTATTTGACGGTACATATTACAAAATTACAATTACAAACTACATTTCCAAAACCTCTTTATATACGACATTCCGCATGTATCCATTGGGACCCTGGCCGCTGAAAATCTTGATGTTTGCACTGCTTGTGACCCATGAGATAGCAACATATAGCTGACCATGGGAATAGACTGGAGATGGTAAATATACCCCAACCCAATAATTTGTGTAGCCATAGAACTTATTGCATTAGTTGAGATTTATTAACTTTGTGTACTACTATGTTAAAAAAACAAACCACTTTTTTGGGATTACCCAGCAATGGCTTATCCACCATCTGCGACGCAGGCAGTGCAAGCAACAACCGGCTAAGCGCCTGCGGCCAAAAAAAAAGGTATATTTTTTTTTCAAATTAAGGCAAGGGGGGTTAGACAGACGAAATCACTGAAATGAAATTGTGAAATATAAACTATATCAAACAGTATCGATCGTGTCAAACTCATGTCAAACTCAAATTTGATTTCTTTCCATACTTCACAAGCAGCGGCTAGTTCGGGACTCCACGTTGTTCAACTTGTAAGTAAATAGTAAGTTACTTATTTAGTAGGTATCAATCTGTTGAAAATTATTTCTTTGTTTTTGTATGTTGATAAGTTCCAGTATCCAGATCCCCTCCCTGTTCATAATGGTTAGGGTTTCTGGTGCAGCCAATTTTCACATGCATCATAATAATACCTTTGGCATCCAGCAT
>Ga0116231_10005444_pt1 | contig 25071 bp, 14 predicted proteins | sample S1TSphgellanicum_2_FD_89695 | JGI IMG/M metagenome (GOLD analysis project Ga0116231, IMG submission 89695) | Host-associated microbial communities from peat moss isolated from Minnesota, USA - S1T2_Fd - Sphagnum magellanicum MG | ecosystem: Host-associated > Plants > Peat moss > Unclassified... | reverse complement strand
TTGTTTTTTTTTTTTTTTAAATCCAAAAATTCCAAGAAAAACATTGGGGTTTAAAAAATTGGGTTTTTAAAAGATTATTGAACGTGTAACAAAATGTATGAAAAAGCTTCCTTGTAAAAAATGAAGTTTACATATATGTATTGATTTGTAAAATTAATTTCGATCATGTGTTGGTTGTTTTAAATATTAATCCATATATTGTTCATATTATCAAGGTGTTGTCCAAGGCCAATCATGTGGCACTTGCATTCCAAAAAAATTGTAGAATTTCATGTGATCAATATCATCATCTCACCAATTGGTGATGTGCATTGCAATGTTTATTTTTCAAAATCAAATGTTTATAAATCCAACTTTTTCATGAGATCGTTTCAACAAATGACAAATTTATTGTGCTGGCCATTTGGGTAAAAATACACCCAAACGACCTAAAACCATGTCAAATAGTGGTGAAAACTATAAACTTTTTTACATGTGTTTTTGTTTTGTCATTCTAAAGTTATGTTAAACATTCCAAATTGTGCTAAATAACTAATATGAATGTTGAGTAATTTTAATTAAACATTCATTAAATTAAATTTGGATTCTAATTTTAATAAAAAAATTCTTGAACTTGAACAATAACTATATCATAAGCATTCAATTTTGCAAAGAACTAGGGCAAATGACTCTTTTAATATAAAAATTTAAACAATGAATTCAAATATTTTTGCATAACACATTAAATTTGGATCAAATTTTAATAATTCAAAAATATTACCATTATAAAATGCCCAATCAAAGTTTGTGTGTGTGTGTGTGTGTGTTTAGAGTCAATGAGTGGATGGGATGTTCCATTTGAGTATTAAAAAGTTTTTCAACTTTTGTAATGGGCATTGCAATTTTATGGAAATGAAATCTCATTGATAGGGATATTTGTAATATTTTCAAGTTTTTTTTGAGAAAAATAATTACATGTGAAAAGTGTTCAACCAAAATTATAATATAAAAAAATGTTCACATATATGAATTATTTCAATAGATAAAGCTATAAAATGGTCACATTACATATTCCAATGACAAATAATTGAAATTGGTATGTGGGGGATTTTTTGGAATCCTTCGTATGGTCATCCATGGACTATTCCAAAGACGATTTTAGAAATAACTATCTCATTTTCAAACCTAACTAATTTATTTTTTTATTAATATTTTTTTTTCCTATTAATTTTCTTAATAACTATATCCCACCTTTCTTAATAACTACCTCATTCTTTTTCCCTATCCACCAGCATGGATATGAAAAAACAAATTAATATCTGTCTTTCATCTCCATGAAATGTGTATTAATTTAAATTAAAATTTGACATTGACATAAATAATGATGACTTATTGAAAACTATATGAAAACATTAAAAAAAATTAAAATTAAAAATAGTTGATTATCATTGGTAGTGCACAACAATGCAAAGCTCAATTTATTAAAAACATTGAGTGTTTCAAGAGGTTTTTTTGTTTCGATTGTTCATCAAAATCAAGCTTGTTTTTCTCACTACATTGCACATCATCACACCTAAAAATTATGTTAGGAGCTACAACCAAATTCACACCATGCAAATTACATTATGTTTTGGGGATAAACTATTGAACATTAGAACGAATCCAAATTGAAATGAGAAGTTGAACTTGTTTAAACACGCAATGGCTGATAAAAAAAAACTCTTCAAAAAATAGAATAAAATAAAATAAAATAAAATGATGTTAATTATGACCATGCTCTTATTAGCACATGCCCAGTTTTATGTGCGGTGGGCATCCCCCTTTTCCATGCCCATTATGCATGCCCCTCTATTATGTCCATGCCCGTCTATTATGTCCATGCCCGGAGGGCATAAGTTTGCTTAAGAAAATCCTAGGCCCAGGCCTCTTGAGCTTTTTCACAAATTATTTTTTAAGAAAATGCCCTGCCCATGGGTCGGGGTATTTGTGAAAGTAGATACCCGGGCAGCATTGGAGAAAATCACTAGCTAGGTAGGTAGGTAGGTACTAGGGTATTTATGAAGAGACCGTCGGATGAAATCACTTAGGATAATGCCTTCTTTGACGAGAGAGAGAAAAAGATGTGTGTCTCGTGGATGAAGAACATCGTTTCGTCGATGATATTACATCCACGAGGGCCCAAGTCCCGCGTCGGTAAACCCTAGAAGAGAACATCCAAGTAGATGACGATCTGCAACATCTGTAACCCTAGTAGTACATTTCATCCAAGTAGACGATCATATAGCATATGTAACCCTAAGTCTGGAGCTTCAAACCCTAATGGGCACAGTAGTCTTGAGAGGAGCGCACTTGATGCTTGCTTTCTCGTTGAGGCTCTCGACCGGAAGCGCGAATCTGGCAGGCAAGGGTTTGATTGCGTGAGTGGATCAAGCGTTGTCGTTCAGAAGGGATACATTGCGTCGTAGAGCTTTGTGAATCGATCTGAAACTTGGGTTGTTTTCAATCGCAAGAATCTGTTGTTGAATCGAAAGAGATCCAACAAAATGGTGGATCCGGTTTTGCTCCTTCTCACAGTACCTTTCAAGGTGCTGCGGGTGCCGAGGTTCAGGTTGAAGGTGCCGACGCCGCAACTGCCATCCCCAATGCTGGTGTTTGGACTGGTATTGCTGACCTACTTTTTGGTGATCTCAGGGTTTGTTTACGATGTGATTGTGGAGCCGCCGGGAATCGGGAGCAGACAAGATCCTCTCACGGGAGCTGTGCGGCCAGTCGTGTTTCTTCCGGGCCGTGTGAACGGCCAGTACATTATTGAAGGCCTTTCATCGGGTTTCATGTTCGTTCTTGGCGGCTTGGGGATTGTGATGTTGGATTTTGCTACTGATAAGACCAGAGCTCGGAGTGTGCGCCTTTCATGTGTTGCCGCCGGCGTCTCCTTTGTGGCCATAGCTTATGTCGTGAGCATACTTTTCATTCATATCAAAATCCCTCAATACTTGCGCTAGCTAGTTAGAGAGGCCTCCAAGACTGGAATATGCTTCTTCCTTGTTCGGCAACAGCCAAAAACTGCCGGCTCTTATGAGACTAGATTTCACTGCATGTTGTTCACCTCTTTTGAATTGAGAATTGTAGCCTTAATCCTTTGCAATCCCAGGATTTAGTAGGTTTACATAATTGTAGTTGAAGGATTTCTGGACACCTTTTTGGTGCTGTCTCTAAGTCCCCTCTCTGAGTTGCAGGCTGTCAGAATTGTCTTTGTCACCAAGTTGGTCACAGTATGGACTCAAAAACCCTCACCCTCTCTGCATTAGAATCCCCTCACATGTGGTGAAGAAGTTCCATGTTTGTTTGATCAATCACCCTGTGGAAATGGACACACAAATGCAATGTTGTCAGGTCCACTATTGCCTCCTTTACTGCCTCAAGTGTTGGCCTGTCACCTTTTCCCACAACTTGAAATCTGTCTGCAGATGAACTAGATTTTTCTTTGGGTGGGATTTTCCATTGCAACACTAGATAGAACAATAGACTCTAAGCTATGTAGTTCAAACTACAGAAAGAAGTACCTATTAAGGATTCAAACAGACATCTTCATGACAGTTTTGTGCATTTGAAGCTGACAGAACATTAGACTTGAGGAGTTGATGCCTTCAGCTTTCTGCTCAGGATGGAAAGAGCAAACACAAATTGTGAGAACAGCCTGGGTGTGTAAATGACAGTTCTCACAGATAGTTTGAGTGCAGTGCTGTTTGTGATGATGAAAGGTGATGGTCTGAAACTTCATGAGCAACTCTCATAAGGTTATGATTGCGCTCATTGTCATCTTACCTTGAAATCATTCTCATGGAGATTTCTCTGCAATTTCATGGATATATATAGTGTTTAAGTGTAAGAGACTAGAGACTGTCTTGGTAATGCACTTGGAGAAATTGCCTAGTGTATTTGGAGGGCACCTTATGCCGCATGCTTTACCATGCATAAAGCCTATGTGTGTGGGACAGTTCCAAAGTGTGGGACTGGCCTTGGTTACTTCCTCATCCTCGGTCCATTATTTGGGGAATGCCCCCAACCTGGGGATTTACCCTACGCTAAGCATTCAGAAAGGCTCTGGGAAAATGAACTATTATGAACTATTTCTTGAGTGCTGTCATGTCAAATTCTGTTTTGTAGTAGTCTGTTTTTCTCTTTTCTTCAGGGTTGGGGTTCCCTCTTTTTCATGCTTGCTGTTTGGTTTGTTAATATTTTGTTAGATCTGAAATATCCATAACCTGATTATGGGGTATTCTCTCATCTCTTTTTAGATTGACGTAAATCAGAAGTATCAAGAAATTTTGATTACTTATGAAGAAGATATATAAATTTCTTGAGTGCTAATTAATAAAGTCATAACATAGGAATCTAAACTCAGAGGTGCAAACCTGGAATAGTCCTCACTGGATTTTCCAATTGCATAGGCATATGAGATGTCTATTAGCAGTTCTGAAGCATGGGGCCATTCTGAGGTATAGCTTTCCTGGATGCACACTATGATGATGATTCCCTGCCAATTTCCTTGCTGAGTAACAAGTTGTAATGAAAGTTGGTTTGTATTTTGTCAGTTTCATTTTCCTGGAATACGAAGAGAAAATGGTTGTTACAAACCCACTTTCTCCCTGGCTGAACAAAGAACACTGCTCATCAGAGCCTTACTCTGCTTTTCAACTTGCAAGAATCAACATCCACAGACATCCACAGGCATCCACAGGCTTTTGTACAAAGGATACAAGCATATGACTAACAATTAACATCACATTTGGCTTGGTGCCTACATTTCAGTTGCACCAAGGGATAAATTTGCAGTCAAGAAATAGTCCAGTCAGAGTTGTGAAGATTGATTTCCAAGTCCAAGATGCAATTCCAAGTCCAAGAGGCAATTGTGAGCAGGACAGAAGCTCTTCATTTTCATACAAAGAAAAACATGGCAAACATGAAACAAGAGCAACAAATTAAATACGACACGGTCTGCAACATTCCTTAATAGTCAAGGTTGTGGACTTTGATGACCCAACTTGGAACACGAACCTCTTTGTTTACCAGGCTAAACTCAGTTGGACCCCATTCACTGCTTCCTCAAGCTTGCCTGCCAAAACCCAGCCCACTTTGGTTTCCCCCAAACCAATTTTATTCCCACCTGCCCACCCTTTCAACTCCCTCCCTCGACTCCTAAGGATCACCTTTTCCTTAGGGCAAGATCATCCTTGGGCCCATCTTCTCCTTGGCCCAATATTTTCCCAGGGAATGTCTTCTTCCCGGGCTCATTCCCTCTTCGATGAAACCCATGCACCCATCTTCTTTCTAGGCCCATCCCTTCTTCAATGAAACCCATGCACCCATTTTCTCCTCACAAAACATGTAGTCCCCAAGCCACATCTTGTGCTTGACCCATCTCTCCTTGGGGAATTGTCTTCATATCTCCCTGGGGAATTGTCTTCTCCCTGGCTCCTTTTCACCTTGAAGCCGCATCCTTTCCTGACCCCATTTTCTCCTTAGGGAATCATCTTTTCCTTGAGCTCACCTTCTCCTTGGCCATAGGTCATTTTCAGGACGCATCTTTTCTTCGATCAATCTTTTCTTGAACATGTTTTGTTCCTCAAGGATCCATCTTTTCCTTAGGCCCATTTTCACCCCTTGGTCACATCTTCTCCCTAGTCATTGTCCATCCTTAGGGACACATTTTTTCTTCAATTTTCCCTGAAATGTTTTTTAAATTGTCATGCATAATGTTTACAATGAAAAGCTCATTATTGCATGTAGGGATAGTTTTCATCACAAAACCTGACCCATATGGCACATCCAGTTGATATCCACCAAGTTCCCTTTAGAAGAGACATTATCCATCCATTTTTGGGGAAGAATTAAATTTTGTGAAGTGACAATGTTTCATCTCATTATGGTTGATACAAAGTTGATAGCAACATCAATTTCTTCTATCCCTATGGATGAAAGGAATTCGCACCCTACAAGCAAGGCTCAATCTCTCTAAATACAATATTCATTCCACTAATATTTGATACACTTTATTCCTTGTCACAATTTGAGTGGACATTATCCCACTTTTGCTTTTACATGTTGCACATTTGTAGTTTAGTCCTTGACATTGTGAATTGAGGCATTTAATGTTATTGCAAAAATGACTAATTTTATAGTTAATGTTATATTTGTGAAGTTTGATGGTCCATCTGATGTGTTGAAAAGAAACTTTGCATCTTTGTATTTTGAATTGCAACACCCTCTTTAGGGTTGCTTCAATTGCCACAAAGTTTGTTGGGTCAAGGAGAGAAGTGTGCATGGCTTTCACAGACATTATTCCATAAACACATAGTAATTCCATGGTCAAGTGTACCTAACTTTCTAGGTGGCAAGTGTAGTCAATATGGTGAAGAAACTCAATTTGTTTTAAAGAAATGTACATTAATTCTTGTTATTTTGTTTGAGGCACCTAGCATCAATAGTTGCCTCCCAATGTCGACATATCATTATGTTTTTGGCCCTGAAAACAAACAAGTGGAAAACCTAACAATGGATTGGCCAAGAAGCTAACCTTAAGACCGCAAAACAAGCACACAATGAATTCATCAAACCTAGTTGCCAATGTAACTTTAGGGTTGGGTAAAGCTATGTTGCACATGACCTTGGGCTTCTAAATTATTATTACATGGAACATGTTGGCAGCTAGGATGTTCCCTGTCATGGGCGTTGGGCCACAATGTTTAAAGGTATGTGTTTAAAATATGCACCATGATTAAAGCAAGCCATGAAATATTGGATCATGGCACTACTACAATTCATGGTTTTTTTATTGGGGTTTTTAGTATTTTTAAAAAAAACAACAAATGTAAAAAATACCACCCTATCAATATGGACAAGTTGATTTGGACCTGCTAGCATGACTAGGTAATCAATTTCGACCTTGTCATTTTGATTAACAAAGTGATTGATACAGTGATTAATTATTTGATTAGTAGACAATGCATTATTTGATTGGGTCAAATTTATACCTTTTTTTAAAAAAATTAATAGGTAGGTAGTAAATAAATCTAGGTAGGTCGAAAAAATGCCTTTAGGTAGGTAGGTGCTAACTTAACCTAGCCTAACTTACTTAACCTAACTTCACCTCATCGAAATACCTTCGTTTAACCTACCTACCCTAGCCTTCTAAGCATGCACATAAGTTGCAAATATAAGGAATTGAACCCCAAACCTTCACAATGATAAACCAAGTCCTTACCAATGGACTACACCATAAAAAATGTTCAACAATTATTAAATTTTTTATTTCACACATTTATTTCACATCACTAAACATAATCATTAAACCTAAACAACAACTAAGGGTTAAACCTAATGGCTAAATTTTGGTTAAACCTAATGACTAAATATAGTGGCTAAACCTAGTGTCTAAAAATAATGATTAAACTTAGCTAAACATAGTATCTAAATTTAAGTTAAACCTAGTGCTTAAATATAGTGGTTAAACATAATGACTAAAACTTGACTGAACATAGTGGTTAAACTTAAGCTAAACTTAATGGCTAAACTTTGGTTAAACATAATGATTGAACCTAAACTAAACATAATGATAAATTTAGTGGTTCAACTTAGTTAAATTTACAAGTTAAATTTAGGCTAAACATAATGGCCAAACCTAACGGTTCAACTTAAGGTAAATTTAGTGCCAAATCTAATGGCTAAACTTAATGGTTAAAATTTGACTATTGGATAAACTTAACAACTAAATTTAATGGTTAAACATAATGGTTAAACCTAATGGCTACACTTATTGTCTATGTTTATATAGGTATTTGGGTGGATAGGCAGGTATGTAGTATGTAGGTGGGTGGGTAGGTAAGTAGGTAGGTTATACAAAAATGAAAAAAAAAGGTAAATAGGTAAATCATAGGTGCGTGGGTGGGTAAATAAGTAGTTAGCTAGATAAATAGGTGAATGAATAGGTAGAAGGTAATACATGCCATGTTTCATTTAATTAAAGAATATTGGCTATCTTGACAAAATGTTTCATTTGATTAAATACCATTGGTCATTTTATTATAGATCATTGGCTAGCTTGACTAAATGTTTCACTTGACTAAATACCATTAGCCATTTTGACTAAAAATCATTGACTATCTTAATTAAATGTTTCATTTGATTAAAGACCATTGGCCATTTTGATTAAAGACCATTGACCATCTTGATTAAATGTTTCATTTGACTAAAAATTGTTAGCCATTTTGACTAAAGTTGTACAACTTGATTACATATATTTAATCAAATAAATAATTATACTCAAGTTGATCATGGTACCATGATAAAACATCAATAACATTGTTTTGACAAAAACCCCATCAAAAAATCATGGACTTGTAATCATGTTGTCCTCCTATGACATGATATTTGTAAACCTATGGATTCACATGTTGGTTTGGAATACAAATGCCACATGGATGTCACAACTAACATCAAATTCCAAGCAAATGCAAATCCCAAAAACATTTTTTATTTCCAACACAAACCACTTGGTTCGGAATCATTTACTTTCATATTTATTATTGGCATCTAGATTTTGTAAATCAAAATAAATTAATATTAGAATTAGAACATGAAAAGGTTGTTGCTTGTGATGCAACTTTTGGAACAAATGATAAAAAGGCATTGTCACAAATTTCCCTTCAATGTTCATCTTTGTGGGATCAATATGGTCTTCCCAACTAATGAGCTTTTTGTTTGTCACAATTTTAATTTTTTTCCCAGCTAATGAACACTTCGCTTATTGTAGTTTTTGTTTTATTTTTAGCTAATGAATGTTTTGCTTGTCACAATTCCCATATTATACACTCATGGTATTTGACAACTAGCAAAGTGGAATTCCCATGGCTTAGATTGCATATGTTCATAACTATAATGTGGACATTCAATAGTGGTTGACAATGTTGAAGGCCAAATTCCAACATGATCTTCTTGAATGAAATCCAAATGTATTTATTGTTGATAACACCAATGCAAAAATGAACATAACTAAGTATAAATCCTTCTTTCTAATTCTTACATATCCCCAAGACAATTGTGGAAAGGGGTGGATGCCCCTCCCCCAAGAAAACAATATGTATTGAAATAAATTCTTTCAAGGAAAATAATTTTAAGTATTTATGCGCGAATGTTCCAAGGAATTCCTAGGGGTAAAGTTCACCAAGGAATCTTCCATTTTCTACCCTATCAAAATAGATTCCCTAGGGGGGGTTTAAGAAATGTCATTTAGGGAGGAAAGCTCCAAGGATATATTTCTTAAAGAATAAGGGCTAAGTAAATGAAATTTGGTGAGGAGGGCAATTATTTTCAAGATATTTCTTGGGCGAGGTTTCAGGAAATGCAGTCCAAGGAGGACTGTAGATTTTCAAAAGGAAGTAATGGCAAGGATAAATTTGGTTTGGAAATTTTGAATGGTTCCAAAGAATAATAATTGGTTGGTTTCATGTGCATGGCATGTTTTCCACAATTGACCATGTGCCTATGCCTTTGGCATGTTTATCAAGCATTCTTTCAAGAAAATTGTTGACCTTGTGTTTGTTTGCATGTCTTCACTAAAATGGGGGATGTCAAGTATCCAAAAGGGGTTGGATACACTTGAGCCCACATCTAACACAAGCTATAGTTAAAGGAAAAGCCTTGAATAAAATTTGCAAGCTCTCCACCAAGTATCCATCAATTAAGCCATGTTTTGATTACATTGATGCATATCGGGTGCCAAAAGTTGACACATTGTGCACATGTGAGAGGAACATACGGTATGCCAACCAAAACACTAATGTGGCAATAAAGGCTTATCATGGAAATTTGAAAGTTCAAGTCTGAAAAACATGAAATGTAGGTCGGAAGGCTAAATATTAAACTAGTTGATGAATTAATTGGTTTCCAATGCAATCATTCATTATTGGTATGTGGGCGTGTGCAAGCAAGGAAAGTTCTTTCACAATCAATGGGCAAAGAAGTACTTGTTTAATGCATAGTGGTTGGCATAAAAAATCTTACATTTGCACATCCATCTCCCCATGTTCGAGAACATGAAACTAATAATGGCGTAGTTGCAATCACATAAGGATATACAATATGCAATCAGGAATCCCAACTCCAAGTGGGCATCTTGTGATTACATGTGGGCATATAAAAACAACCTACGCAACCACTAGATTATTGTGTTCATGAAGATGAGGCCTAACCTTCCACTTGGGACTATTGTTTTGACGTGCAATTCTTGTCTTGGGATAATGGCAGGTGGTTCATCACATCACAAAACTATCCTTCTCCCAAGTGGATAGCAAAACCAATTAGGGATTAAACGTCCTTTAGATCATCCAAGCCATCAAAAAGTCCAATCATATTCACACCATCAACTTCTTTGACCCTTTCACGGTTAATCCCCTATGAAATCCTAAAGGTTATCAATGTTCTATTTAATGTTGTGGGAGACAATGATTACTTACGGTTTCAAATTTTGGTGGAGTTCAAGCACATCCATGAAAAGATGGAAACATTGAAATCTTAGTTAGAGGCTAGCATGTGCCACCCACTTGGCAAGTCCCTCATTGCCATTGTAGATTGAAGTCCCCTTAAACTCAAGTGGAAGTTTGATCTTGTTGATGGCATGAAATTGAAAGGTTGCAACCCTACACCTCTTATCCAACCTTGAGCTTTTACTTACAAATACAAGCTCCCTAGGGAATGCATACTTGAATTCCTTAAATAATCCATCATATATCCAGCGAATGCACAAACCTCCCCCTATATTACATCACTAAAACTCTTTGAGGGAGTCATCATATGCCTAGTGAGTGTTAGGATTCCCTTGGCAATGGTTATATGCTCCTCTGGGGAACACATATTTGGAAACACTTCATCTTGACAGCTTACTTGGACAACTTGTTATTCGGGGAATGATCTTGACCCCGAGAGTTGGCCACCTTACTTTGCCCAAGGGAAAAAAATCCATGGGAAAAATACTAGCCCCAAACAATGTTTCCCCGAGGAGAAGTGAATTAAATATAGTGAATTAAATTATTCCTTGGGGAATGATGTTGACTTGGGGAACATTTTTTAGGAAAAGGCCATCATGTGTTACCCTGGGCAAAAACGAGTTGAATCTAATGAATTATTTCCCCGTGTAACAATTTAGATCCAAGAAACATTCCCAAGGAGTAGGCTAGCTTGTTTTATCTTGAAGAGAAGTGAATTGAATCATCTCCTTGAAGAATGATCTTGATTTGGTGAACATTTTATCAAAGCAAGCCAACTTGTTTTGCCTTGGGGAAAAAGATCCACAGGGAGAAGACCAACCCCAAGTAACATTTCCAAAGAAAGACAAACTGAATGCAATGAACTTCTTCCCTGGGGAACAATGCTAACCCAAGGAACATTCCCATTGAGAAGGCTATCCCATATTGCCCTAGGGAGAAGCGAGTTGAATCTAGTGAACTTTCTCCCTATGGAATGATCTTGATCTAGGGAGAAGGTAATCACATCTTGCCCTATGAAAAAAAAACCCTAGCAAAAAGGCTAGTCCCAAGTAACTTTTCATGGGGAGAAATATTTAACAACATTCCTCTTGGGGACACAAGTTTGCAAAAGGGAGTGGGAAAAGGGAGGACAATTTTTTGAAAAATAAAATAAAATTCTATAATGTGGTATAATGGCATTCCCAATGTGGGTGCATGATTCAATGGTTATTTTACAATTGTAAAATTAGTGCTAAATTTTGTGTGATCCTCATGACTTTTGTTGCATGAGAACAATTTCTTCCACTCTTTCATCATTTCCTCCTCTACAAAACCATAAATTTTCACCTGCAACTATTTTACGTCTTTTGTCCTAAAACACTTGCCCCCTTCTAGGATTACATTTGAGCCCTTTTGTCTAGCCTTGAAGTAACATATCAAATTCAACATGTAGTAAATGCACTCCCTAGTCCCTATTTGCATCAACTACATGCATGTTTCATGGCAAGTTTTGAACAATTGCATGGCCTTCATCATCCCAAGTTTCCCATAGGTCTACCTCAAGTTTTTGAAAAAACAAGGTCCCTTTTGTTTCCTTGTGTAATAAAGGCCTTGAATTAAAGTGAACAAATCTACCCAATTCAATGCAAAATGGGTTTTAGTATAATTTTCTTCCCTATGTAGGTTGACAACAAGTTGAAGAATCTTATGTTGCAAACCATACGTGAAGGGGAATATGCGATATGTTTTACCCATAACAATTTTCCAATTTGGCCATTCAAAGAATTTGGAGATTCTGTTGGTTCATTGACTAGGCTACGATGACCACAACATGTTCATGAGGCTCATAAGGACAATCCACATTTGTTTGGAATTTGACGGAGGGGGGTCCACTTTAATCCATTTTAAAAAAATGTTGGTGACATTGCTTATGGCATCGTCATTTCTTAAGACACAAATGATGTTGTTGGGGTCAATTATCATTGATCTTGTTTCGGGGCCAAATGAAATCTTTTCTTCATGATGGACTCTTTCTACCACATCATTTATCCACAACCTCCCTCCATTTCTTAAGTATATTGCACACCAAGTGGGCCTCCAATGAGTCTTGCTTTAACGAACCTACCAAAGAACCCAATGAACCTCTGAAAAATTAGAGGATTATAAATGTGTCCACATGAAAAATGACACATAATTTCATATCCCTAGGGTAGTGATGATGTCAAAGTTGCTTGGGGACCTTTTGGAGGAACTCCATTCCTTTGGTCTTCTCCAATGATATTATTAGGGAATGCAATGTTGTTCGAAAAGGCAAATCACAGTCACAAGCATTGCATAAGGGTGTTTGACTCATTATGTTTTCACTAAAAATATCCATAGGAAGAAAATGATGAAGTCCTCCCTCCATGGATTTTGATTTTTTGATATTGTCATGGGGCTATAAAAGATGTGGGATCTCCTTGGTGAAGTTCCCCAATCAAATCAAAAGTTCCCCCAGGAAATTTAATGATTGTGATTTCTCTAGGGAAGTTCCCTAGGGAAATCACAGTTGATGATTACCTTGGAAACAAAAAGAGATGATTAGGGGAAACATGGGTAAAATGTTGTTCACATTGTCTTTTATGCTTTTACTTATAGTCTTGTGTTGTGGTCTTGAAGCTAAACTTGTCATTTTAATTGTTGGGGTGTCCTTTGCAAGGTCTTTTGCATTGTGAGTGGCCCCTAAAGATTTTGTTTATCTATTGATGGTACTGGGGCTTGATTTAGCCTTGTTTGTTTCCCCTTGCTTTTCAAAAGATCTCCCTTTTTTCCCCTTTCCTTTCAAAATATCTTTTTTGACTTGTTGTTTAATTCCCATTGTCACGTATGGTGCATAATGATTAGTTTTGTGGTTACAAACCTTTCCCTTTTTGACAACCCTTGATTTGGTTACTTCATTTTTTCCATTTCATCGTCTTTTTATTTATTTATTACATAACATCTATCATTCCCATGAGGTTTTTGAATAAGCAGTGGATTGGTGGGTGGCAATAGTTGGGCGGGTGTTGGTTGCGTTGTTGGGTTTAATGTTTAGGGTTTAAGATTTTGTGAGGTCTCAATTTTTTAAGGTTTGGGATTTTGTAAGTTCTAAGAATTTTTTGGATTTCCTCCACAACCCCATGGGAACTAGTCCATTGTCTTCCAAAGAAGGCATGAACCTTCTCCCTAATGAATTGTTTTCTTTCACAAGGTAACTTTAAGGAGGAAAACAATTCCCTATGGCATCATAACATATGTCTCCCTAAGGACTATTAGGGAAAACCTTATAGTTGTAAGATTTTCTCCCTGTCCTTTCCTAAGGTCTTTCCAATAGCCCTAAATGCTTAAAACCCATGAGAACAACCTTCTTTTTGAGGAACTTGGTAACATTTAGCTTCTCAAAGGCAATGTTGATTTTCTTGAAAGTTCCTTGGGGAATCCAACTTATAAGTGGGAAATGGAAACTTACCAATCAATTGTCAACATCATGTTCAAATTTAACACAATTGATTTTTGTAATGGGCAAGTTCTTGAATGTCTACACCCATTGGTGTTTTTATGTGATGTGGACCTCGTAATATTGTTGCAATTATTTTCAACCGTATCCCACATCTACCATCACAAGGAGAATTTCGAACTTCCTTTTAAATAAATTTTACTAAACTATTAATGTACAATTATATAAAGATAAAAGTATGAATCAATTACATATTCATAATTTATACAACTTGTTTTGTTCTAAAGGTGTAAATCAATAATATGTTATTCAATAAATAATTCAAAGTGATTGAATTTTTCTATTATGACTTTTGATACTCTATGTACTTTTAGTTTTCACACAACCTATGTACACTATACCATGGAAACACCTCGCATTATAAGTTTGTCCTAAATGCCTTATCTTTGCCAACAAGGTGCTTAACATTGGAATAATAGCCCAATGAACGAGTCTAAGGTGTTGCATGGATGCAAATTATTATGTAACATGCATTTGCGCTTGTGCATTGTCCTTTGGTAATTAAACAATGTTCAAATGAAGCAGGGTTCTATGCGTGGTGAACATTATTGTATTGCTAAGGTTGAAACCACTTTTTGGACATCATATTTGGTTGTTTAGTGAACCTTGCATGGTCGTAATTGACAAGGACAAGGCTCCACCACCTTGTTTTCAAATTTTAAATGCATACCATGTATTTCCTCGATACTTGGTGGGTATAAGTGCATGATTGCTTATCACCCCAAGTGTGCTTGTAATTTGTGATGTCCTTTCACAACAACATGCCATGACTTGTGACTAGTAATGGCATTCGCCCTTGGGCATGGCATTGTTAAGAAGTGTCAATTTTAATTTTTTTTTCCCCCAACAAAATTTCAAATTATGGGCATTTTTACTTGGGTTGGCACTTGTCGCTTAACAATGTAAATTGCACCTTCAACGGCCTATCGATTTTAGCAACTTTTTGTGCCCACTTCCATCAAGTGTACTAAAACAAAAGCCATGTAGATGACAACATTGTTTTGCCTTTATCCCTTTCGCACACCTTTGCCACCATCATAACATCCTTGGCTCTAATAGTGGTGGAAATCAATTCCTAAAGGCCACCATGAATTAACAACTCACCCCATCACCATTGTGTGTCTTTGAATTGAATTTTTTGTTAAACATGACTATTGGTGATGGAAAAGGATGTTGAAAATGAAAAAGATGAAAAAACACATGTTGAAAACCAACAAAATGACAAACACACATTGCAAACCAAGAAAAGGAAGAAAATTACACTAAAAATGAAGAAGATAACAAAACACACACTCCAAATACTATGTTGCAAATAAGAAAATATGCAAGGTCAACGTGAACCAAAAATAATTACAAACACATAAAATAGTTGTAGGGTGGAAAATTGAGGCAACAAATAATGTAATTGAAACACAAAGAATGCAAGTGCAAATGCTTTCCACTAGGGATACAACAAGACGCCTCTCCAAGCATCAACATCAACAACATGGCATCCCTAGGTATGAACATGAAATCATCCCTAGGCATTTGATATTGGTTTGGGGAAATGAATATATGTGCCTTTTATAAGCTTGAGTTATTTGAATCCTTGGGCAAAATAGAAGGATATTGACACCATTGAAGGTGAATATTGGCTATGGATCGCATAAATCCTAAATGAAATGGGTAGAATAAAAGTTGAGTAGCTTTGGCCTTGTTATTATGTTGTTGTCATTGTTATTAAAATAATGCAACGTTGAATTTAATGATTACGGACTAATGATAATTTTTTTTGTAGCCATCATTGATTTCATTCAAATCAACAATGGGGAACGGTCATCTTAATTTCTAATGATAACAAAAATTAAGTGTTTAAATGAATTCAAAAAATCATGAAAATTTGTGAAAATTTTAATTAATATTACCACCAAGTTCATAAGGGAAACAATGTTTTTTGGGGAAGGAAGGATGTGCATCATGACATAGGGGTCCTAAGGAGAAGGTCTAGTGGGGAGAATAATTGCCCCAAGGAGATGATTGGCCCATGGGAAAGTCCAGGGGGAATATGAGGCTAGGGAAAAAATGGTTCTTAAGAAAGGCGATGGGGTCGAAGATATGATGTGGCTTGGGGATAATACATTCTTCTAGGAGAAGATGTGGTTGGGGAGAGGATGGGTCATGGAGAAGATGTGTCCCTAAGGATGGACAATGGTCCAAGAGAAGGTGGGCCTGAGGAAATGATGGGGCCTAAGGAAAAGAAGGTTCCCATGGAGATGATTGGCCCATTGGAAAGTTTGGGGGGAATACAAGACCAAGAAGAAGACAATTCCCATGGAAGGAAATGGGGTTGGGGAGAAGAGTTGGCCCAAGGAAAAGATGTGGTCAAGCAAAGGATGGGTCAAGGAAAGGATGTGTACCCAACGATGGACAATGGGCCGGGAGAAGGTGGGCCTAAGGAAATAATGGGGCTTGAAAAGAAGATGGTTCTTTGGGGAAAAGATGGGACCCTAGAAGGATGTGGCTTGGGGATGGACTATGGTTGGGGAAAAAGGTGGACTTGGGGAGAAGATGGTTCCTTGGGGAAAGGATGTGGCATGAAGATGGGCCCAAGGAGAAGATGATTCCTTAAGGAGGAGATAGGGTTAAAGTGAGGATATAACCTAGGTAAAAAACAAATCCCAAGAAAAGATGGGTTAAGGAGAAAATGTGTCATGGGGTTGGATTGTGAAAATAGAAAATAAAAGGTCCATTAATGGGTGTCAAACCTTTTTTTATGTCTCTAAAATCATTATTTATTATATCAACTCTAATTTGAAAGGAACTGATGAGAGGAGATCATCGTTCCATTTAATTTAATGCCCTTTCTACACATCAATCGATTTATTTTATTTATGTCAAAAGAATGTAGTGTAAACCAATTGGTGATTGAACACTTAAGGTGAGGTTTGCTCATCGTTTTTGTAGGAGGTCCCCATTGTTTATGCATGGTGTCCAAAAAGTAAATGGAGCCCTCCTCTTGGTGCATCCATCACATTAAAAATCACCAAAAATGGATTAGATGCAAGAAAGTCATAGTCCCCTGAAGTAAGGGGGGTTGTTTTTGTAGAATATTATCAATTAATTCATAGCCTATTTTCAAACCCTTCAAAAAATCCTTAAATATTACTTTGTTGCCCTTAGAGTTACAAAATGATTTGTAGAGCTTAATATGGTGATTTTAGAGAAATTTAATTCACTCAATTTGAACAAAATATGAGAAATTTATGCATTGATTAAGTAGGAGGGGTCAAAATAAATAAAAATGAAAAAAAATGTGCTTAGTAATTCTTTTTTTTTGCCACTCCTTTGGCTTTGTAATTCAAAGATTATTTGTAGAGCTTGAAATGGTGTTCTTATAACATTTTAAATCATTCAAAATGGAGAAAAATTAAGAAAAATATGCGCAAGTGTTTAGTGATAGGTTAGTGTTCAGTGATGGGCCGATCTTCCTTAATGGGTTAAAATGTAAGGTGACACTCCAAGAAATCAATGTTTATTAAAAAAAACCATTTTTTTTTGGATCGACATTAATTTCATCAACAACCATTCTAGGTCAATGATTTGTACACTTAAAAATCAATGTTGATTTCAAGTTATTCCATTAATGTTAATATTTTTTGAGATAGGCATAGGTTTGACACCCACTATTGACCTTGTGGAATTCATCAATGAACTTGTTTTAAATGGCTTCCCATTGAGAATTTTTAAAAAACAAACTAGGAACAAAGTTGACATGGTTATTGTTCTTGATTGTTCACCTACCAAGGGAACTTTAATTGTTTTTATTGAATTTTTTTGAGGAGCACCATTAGTTGTTGGGTCTCTCATTCAAAACCCAAAAATGTAACGTACCTTAGGTTTAAAATTTATCCTTAGCTTTATGCCAAACGCTTATAGACAATTTTTTTTAATGTCTTTTCAATGAAAAATCAAAATAATGGACTAAGTAATTAATAGAAGATCATTGGTTAGTTATTGGAAATACTTAAGGTGTGAGTATTACCATACATAACCTACCATTTAAAGGTTTGAAAGAAACAACATAGCCATCCTATCCATGGATGAAAAGTCATAAAACCTTCTCGTCCATGTATGAAAAGTTGTGTAATCCTCTTCTAAATGGACAAAAAACATATCTAATACCTTGTTCAGGTGATGCATGCATGGGAAAAGGAGGTGAGTGGTTATGTTTGGTAAATGCTAGATCGTAGTTCATGAGATTCAAAAACAAGACAAACATATTTGGAGTTGGGAAGGTCCATTGGATCCAAAGAAAATTCAAATTCAAAAAAATGTTAAATTTTTTAAAATGTACAATAAAGCCCTAAGGTGGGGGTGGGCTATCTCAAAATGTGGGGCCTAGGATGAGGAGTTGCCAAATCTAATCATGTTGCAATCCAAGAATGTGATTCACCTCTAGGTGTTGATGCATCCTAAAGCATGGAGTGAAGGTTATCACATGGATAAACATACATAGATCACAATGATTATGAAGGGCTTTTTCTTGTGCCTAATATTCAAGAGTGAGAGTTGTCATGGAGATAAAGATATTGTAATATGTTGATAGCTTTGACACATGTCCATCAAATAATTAATTAATATTGAAATTTTTATTTGACAAATAAAATATTTTAAAATATTCAATATTTTAATTCACAATTTATAGTATTGAGATCAATAATTGAAATTCTCATCATTTTGAAAAAAAAAGTAATTTATGTCAAAGTTGCCAACATCGTAATGCATAGGAAAGTGAGGTTGGTTACCAATTTGTATCATGCACTCCAAATACAAGAAAACATTTCTCCAAGTGGTTTACATGTAGGGTAACACGTAAAGAATAAAACATTCCCCAAATAAGTGCATGTGTAAGGTGAAGCCAAGCGATATTATTGTTTTAAGGGTTTTCAAGGTTGATAATGTAGACCATGGGCATAAAATTAGCTTTAAAAAAATTAACCCTTATATTCAATGGATAATTATAAAGTATAATAATAAGAAGAAAATGTTTGCCATAATGGGCTAATGTGAACCAACACCTGCTGTTGCACCAATTGGTTATTCTATCCATAGGATGGGCTACGTTTTTTCATCTAATTTCTGACCTTGTGTTAACCAACACTACCGCATTCAACCTTTTTGGTTGATGACCTTGGACTTTTGTTTTTTTTTTTTGCAGGTTTTTTTTCCAACCTTAACCACACTACACTTTCACCTAGTTACCTTAATTACCTAACTACCATATTAACCTAGTTACCCTATTGACCTACATCTTGGACCTACCTACCATTAACAACCAATTCCTATGCACCCACCTTGGCTAAACTTTTAACTGTTGGCAAAACATTTATCTTTTCCTATATAAACCTTTAACACTTGGCAAAACCTCTATTTTTTTGGTTAAACTTCCAACTCTTGGAGATACTTTTAACTCTTCAAGGTTAAACCTTTACCTCTTGGCAAAACCTCTATCTATTTTTGGTTAAACTTTTAACTCTTGACAAAACATGTATATATTTATGGGCTAAACTTTGAATTCTTGGCAAAACTTTTATATTTTCCTATTTAAACTTTTAACTATTGGCAAAACTCTTTATTTTCTTAGCTAAACCATTGCCTCTCAACAAGACTTTTATTTTTTCTAGCTAAATTTTTACCTCTTAGCAAAACCTCTTGTTCTTCTTGGTTAAACCTCTACCTCTTGGAAAAACCTATTTTTCTTCTTGGCTAAACCTCTACAATTGTTTATATTTTATTGATCAAAGTCCTTCCTCACTTAGCTACTATACTAACCTAGGTATGTTGTTGATTTATTTTCCTTCTTACTTGCATAAATACATACATGCTTACCCACCAACCTACCTATCCATTTACTTTTGAACCTACCCACATGCCCACCTACACACCTACATGCCCACCCACCACCTATCATTTACATGATGTTGACATCTACCAACATATAATATACAAAATATGTAGGTATTACATTAAACGTATTCACAAACATTTTAGTAATATGCAAATGATTGATGATGACAAATGTTAAACTTGAATACAAGTATTAAATATCCAATCAACTTTGAAGCATTAGTTTTATAACTCTACCTCCACTTTGGATTATTTAATGCATGATGTACTTCATTAATTTGTTAACCTAATTTAATTAAGTAATAATCAATAGATTTAACAATTTGATGTACCTATTTTAATGACATACTTTAAACAATATGGTTTATAGATTTAGGTTTTGAAGATAACAAATAATTATGACTTTTTCACCTTGTTCTATTAATTCAAATGGACCCTATATTGGATTTTGAGGGAAAATTTTCATTTAAACATATATGGAGCAAGACATAATCATTTTATCTCTTAAAAGGGGAATAAAGAAGTTTCAACTTGGAAAATCTATACAAAAGGTGATGAACATACATCCTCTTCCACCAATTTTTTCTTTAGTTAATTAATTTTAAAATGTAAGACATAATTAGCTCGTATAAAACTTTGATGTTTTGCATTGGGGTAATTGCACATTACAATGTACCATTATGGAAGTCACTATGGTAGTATTTCTTGGATGAAACATGTATTGTTGAGCATAATTGAAATGCGCTTGATGCATTATCATAAATGTTTTGAAAAATTAAAAGTTATGTTTTGGTCCTTCCAACTCTGAAAAAATCACATTAAAATTAATAATACTCAATTCAAGGTGGACTTTACAATCTTGGCAACATCCAGTGTCATGATCCATAAAAATAATAGATATGGACTTTTTTCTTCTAATGGAAATGGAGAGCGTGCTCACAATTTGGGAGCTCCCACATTTTAGGGTCATAATATTTAAGATAAAAATATCAAATAATAATATGTCCTTTTTTTGGTGGATTTTAAATGGAGTCCTCCAAAATCACAAAATTTTCAAAGTCCATATACACATGTAAAGTTGAGGACTTATCTTCAACGAAGATGTTTAATAAGGAGTATAACAAATGCTTGTAGGGTCAAAAATTTTTTAAAAAAAGTTTGGGGGAAAATGTTTATAACCTGTTGTGACTCAATGATGTCATTTGTAATATCAACAAAATAGGGGGAAGACAGGGTGGTTTAGGTTTCATCACACTTCTCTTGTCTTTGCAGAAAACGGGTGTGACATCCATGTGTGTTATTTGGATGGCAACATTCGTCACACCATGTTGCCAATTGTTTTTTTTGTTCATAATGCAATTGCAATTTTTTTTTTCTTTCTTTGTTGTTCTTGCACACTTAATATTCAAGCATTCAATTTGTAACAAGATATTTTGTTGTGTGTTAAATACACAATGTTGCATTATTATTGAAGTAAGGGGTGCATTAGGTATTCTAGTCTACTATTTATTGATCAAGAAATGTCTTTGACGTATTACTACCTTAAACTTGTTGTGTTCAGAAGTATTTGCAAATCATGTTTATGTAATTTTAATTTTGGTTTGGCAAGACACCTAGAAGGAAGACCCATAACAAGGTATGTGTGTGAAAGAACTTGTGCATACAAAACACAAGTTTAAGGCTTCTTGTTGTTCCAATACATAGCTTCACAAGCTCGGAGGTAAGGTATTATCCTTCATGTTTTTCATTAGCTACTCATCATTTGTTAGATTTATAATTTGAAACAAATTTGTGTCTTCTACTATCAATAAAAAATAAATCCTTAATATTATATTGATGTTCTCATTTATTTGTCATTGGAAGTATTTACAATTTCGTTTTTGTGTACATGTAGTTTTTTTTGTTTGATTTGGGAGGATACTTGAAGCAAGACTTGGCGGGACTTGGAGTTATAGACTAAAAAAGAAAGTGTGTTTGAAAGAGGTGCAAATAAAGCACAAGTTTAAGGCTTGTTGTTCCATTATAAAGCTTCGCACTTAGAGGTAAGGTATTACCCTTCATTTTTTTCATCAAGCTTTCCATCATTTTTTGTTTTGTTTTGTTTTGTTGATTGGTTTTTAAAAAAAAATGCATTGGTGTCTTGGCATCATTATTAGGTACTGGGTTCAAAAGGAGCCCCTTCATGGTTGTTGTGAAAGTATTGTAATAGATGTGATCCTTGTCTATTTTTTTCTCTCTTGGTGTTCTTCACTTTCAAAAGGTGGTAACATTAGGCCAAAATTAACATTTTGTATCAACCTGACCTTTGAGCCCCACTTTTGGAAGTGAAAAAATGCCTTGTGCTATGGATGAAAGGGAATGTTTTCAAATGTTAGTTTTAGCAGAACAACATGTTTCACCTACGAATTGTTCTATTGATCTATCTAGGATGGATCTATGATGAAACAACATAAAGTGTGCAACATCATCTTGAATTAAAATGTGGGATACTATTGTTGCAACAATTCTTGAAATCAAAGGAGTTTTTTCTAACATGAATGTGGTTTTGAGATGTGTGGTGGGGCGTTGTAGGGACCATACATGTGTATTCTCTTTACCAACATTATAATCATAGCCAAGTTGATATCGGCAAGCTTTTTATCACTAAATTTGGATCATTGATGTTCTTTGGCACTATTGGGAATGGATAATAAATTGTTCCACACTTTCATATCCAATCTCTATGTACTGTGATGTGTTCTTTTGAATGCATCATTGTCATAGTCCTTAATGTTTTTTGAAGTAAAATTTGCATTGATATAACTTATACCACAATTGTACATGATCTGCCTAAAAAGCCCACTTTCTTGAGTAGGGTATGCTACTTGTGCAAATTCATCTAAATTCTCACATATTTGCTCAAAAGTTGTTGGGGTGGTTTTGGGATGTTTGCATGGGTCCCATAGTAGGTATGTGATTTCAAATCAAGAAAGTTCACATCCTTGATGACCATTGGTCTTGAAGCATCTGATTGATATTGTTGATAATGTACCTTATGTAGTGGGCAAAAGAGAGCAAGTGTCACATAGTGTGTGACAAACATCTTGAGCTAAATATCACTAAACACTTTCCACAATACAAAGTACTTATGCTTGGAAGCATTTTGGGAGGCATTGCAACATGTCTTCTTTTCTCTACTTTTGAATCTTGGCTTGTTGTAGAACACTTCAAAGTACAACCTACATTTCTAGCATTGATGAACATTGCACAATAGAAAACTTGGTGGTTATTACATTACTTTATAAATCTAATTTTTTTTTTCAGAAGGTTTATGATCCCTAGCCTTCACCAACATAGTTATTACTAGTGATGTGCTTGAAAGATATGCTCGAGGTGTAGGAGGCCCCAACTACTGCCTTTCATGTGATACTCTTTATGCCTTGGCTTTGATGCTTTTTTAGGGGAAGCTAGAATGAAGTTTGCAATCTTGTTACATTTCAAATGAGGGTACTTTTGGTTTTTTTTATTAGCTTTGTCTATCAAGACATCAAACAACATCTTGAATGATTATTTGTATTGCCTTCAAAAATGAAACATAAACTTTGAAGTTTTAGTTTTCTAACCAAATAATGAAAGATCATTATACACTTATCTATACCCATGGTTGGGAATCATGGTAGTTAGTCATTGCTATTCATGATGAGTTCTTAGATATTATATTTTGTGAAGTGCATAAGGTTACAATTGTAGTCATTCTTTCATGTTAGTTTTGGTTTTCCTTGTATATTTGTGTTGACGTGACAATGATGTGTTGACAAATCATCAATGGACATGTGAAAAATTTAAATTTATTTCAATATTTATTAAATTTATTAATTAAATTTAGATAATTTAACTTAGGGTGGATAAAATGTCGACATGTGATGTTTAGGTCAGTAAGTAAGTAGGCATAGGTTAAGTAGGTAGGTCATTTGGGATAATCCTATTTTATTTTGGGTTAAATTTTTTTGGCCAAACCTTCTTTTATTGGTTTATTCCAAATGTCATTAAAAAGAAAATTCTTTGTGCATTTAGTTATGTATTTTACAAAGTTGAAAGGTATGACAAACAACACATGATAAAAAAATTAGTTGTATCTTAGTTGTAATTCATTTGCAACCACTACAATATGTGCCAATGAATGAAAATTTAAATTAAAAAAAAATTTCAAATCCTAATAAATTGTCATTTTGTTTATCTAGTGCAAACAATTTTTTAGACCTTGATTTGGTGTAGCCACAACCATTTTGATTGCTCAAAATAGACACAAAATGAAGAAGATATGGTTGCCAAAAGTAAGCAAGATTAGTGTTTGGTCATTGGCCTAATTCATATTTTAAGATTTAACACATTTGTCTTTTTCATGGCTCTTCTATTTTGTTCCTTCACCTTTAAAGCTCAAATTGTTAATGTAGATTTTAATCTGGTGCACTCATAACACTTTTAATTGCTAAAAAAGAAAAGAAAAAAGAAGATATTAATTCAAAATTAATTGTTTCAAAGCTCTAGTTGTAAAATATCGAGGTTTCCATTGACATGATTTTTCATAGTGCAATGACATATGAAGGTTGGGGTATTTTGTTTTATAAATTTGATCATAACTTACAAGAGAAAACGACACTAATTTAAAGTTAAAAAAATTCAACCCAAATGTTCACATTCTACTTCAAAGTCTGACAAAAATGATGTTTCACAAAGAGATTCACCAAATATAAAAACTTAAATGAAAATTGTATTACCATATTTTATTTGTACATCCCCAACCATCATTTGCCTTAATTTAATTGGATTCATCAATTTGTTGTGAAGGCACATTCAAATTCAGAACTAAAGAAGATAATGTTAATTGACCTATATGATAATGGAACTAAGATATTCAAGTTTTTTGGGCATGATCATCCCCTCCAGCAAGCACACTGGTGCATGAAGGGGTCACTCTGTCACCCATGCTCATCCAAATTCCACAATGGGTTTTTCTCAACTGGTGCACTGGTGGGTGCTGGATCACTCTGGTCGCCCATGCTCATCCAAATTCCATAACGGGTTTTTCTCAACTGGTGGGCGCTGGGTCGCTCTGGTCGCCCATGCTCATCCAAATTCCATAACGGGTTTTTCTCAACTGGTGGGCGC
>Ga0116231_10005443_pt1 | contig 25075 bp, 16 predicted proteins | sample S1TSphgellanicum_2_FD_89695 | JGI IMG/M metagenome (GOLD analysis project Ga0116231, IMG submission 89695) | Host-associated microbial communities from peat moss isolated from Minnesota, USA - S1T2_Fd - Sphagnum magellanicum MG | ecosystem: Host-associated > Plants > Peat moss > Unclassified... | reverse complement strand
TCCCTTATAGTAACTTAGGTTTTTGATGTGAACACTAGGTAAGTCATGGTCCCCCATAACATCAAAGATAATACTCATTTAACATCAGGTGTGGCCAACCTATGAGAGTAGTCAGTAGGTAGCCGAGCATGGAATTCCTTGCATAGGGATGACGACTTTTGTCCTCTAGTGTATGTAACACAAATTTTCCCAAGATTGTTACTTGTAGGATAAGGGCTAAGGATTGAGAAGGGGACCAATCTGGGAATGCGGGCCAAATGAGAGCCAAGTGCAAGACCCAAATTCTTAGAATCACCTTGTTTGAGGTCCTTGCCTAGTGTAAAGAATCAGTATAATTTTTCTTGTGAAATGGATACTTTTGACTTTCTTTGACAGGAGAGGAGGCACCTAATGCATCGAATTGTTGAGGTAGAAATTTTACTTAGAGTAAGGCGCCCTCCACGTACACTATAACAAAATCAGTGATTCTTGACATATGAGCTTAGGCAAGAGTTGCACTACCCTAGCATCCAATATCATAGAACCACTTGTAGGCTTTTTTTAGTCACACAATTAGTGGAGAAATACTCTGTCATTCAACATTGACACAATTGTGTTGTTTCTGGATCCACCACATATGATTTGTCCATAACCTTGTATATTGCAATCAACATCAACTTTCCTTAGCACGAGCTAGCCAAATCCATTAACCATTTGGTTTACATTTTCTTGGAGGTTAGTGCAAACCTTTGAAGGTTCTCGACATGTTGTAGTGAACATTGTACATAAAACATACAACCGAATACAGCACGAGCTAGCCAAATCCATTAACCATTTGGTTTACATTTTCTTGGAGGTCAGTGAGGTCAGTGCAAACCTTTCGATGTTCTCGACATGTTGTAGTGAACATTGTACATAAAACATACAATACAACCCAATACAAGCAAAGTAGCAATATTGCGGTCTGGTGGTCACTCTTATTCTGACATGTTTGTAGAGGATTTCATAGATTGCATGTTGACATCTTCAGCACCCCAAGAAATCAGATCTGGGAGAGAAACAGACACCAGCATAGTATTGAGTCTCATTGCAGGTATATCTATTCCTAGAGCTTTTATGTGCTCATGTAGCTAGTCCTGGGCAAGGGCAAAGGTCCAGGAAGCAACTGATTGTTATGCTGCTATTTTCATAACCCATGTTTAAATGTGAGCTATTTGGATATCTTGCAACTTGTTCAGACATTGCAAACAATCAGCAATTGAATCACACCTGAATCAGCAACCTCCTGATTGCAGTAACTGAAATTCCTCCCCTGAAAAAAAAACCAACACAAATTGTGTCAATGCTTGGTCTCTTTAATTCCTCCATCATCTTACACTGTCTGAAAAGCTGGTTAGACGGTGGTGGGATAGCACGTCAAGCACGACTGGTCACTGTGTTGTTGATGCAGGATTGTGAGTTGTGATATGCTGTTAAGCACCAATCTTTGTAATGTAGTATCGTCAGTTGTAATGCTTGATAAGCACCAAGCTATTAGGAATGCTGGCCTGGTTAGCTGGACTTGGATTTCCAGCTGAAGCTTAACCTGTGCTATCTTAATTTCAGACATTGGGCTTTGAATTCCATGGTTGGACACACAACTGGTTGCAAGGGAACACTAGGGAGACTATGCACAACCCCATGAAATCATGACACTTGCAAAGATTTGTGAAGACTGGGCGAGGCCAACAACTCATATGGTGGTTTTCCAACTATCATAACAAGAAGCCAGTATGATTCCTGAAAGCCTTTTTTTTTCCTTGCACTGAGACTGTTCACCTTGATGTTCTCAGAAGGCACATATGAAATTTGAGCAACAATAGAAAGCAGTGCAACTATTTGACCAACTGGACAGGGGATGGAGGGCTGTCTTTGTAGTCAGTAACTCATTGACATGTGTGCCAAATGCAGGATCATGTAGGAAGGTCAGAGAGTGTTCAACAAGATGTCAAGACAATGGATTTGCATGTTCAATAGATGTGCCAATCACCCCAACAGTAGTCTGTTGATCTCAAGACCTCTCTATCTTTACCAAGCAACACAACTCCAACAAGTCAATGTTCTGAAATTCAAAATGTTGTATTGTACAATTTCCAGTCTCATCTACAAAAATACAAAAGATGAAAGATGCTAGTTTGGTGGGAGTCAGAAATTTCAATGCTCAAACCTATCCTTGGTACATGAAACATGAGAAGAGGCACATATATCAATGAACTGCTCTGGTTTTGAACACACATGATAACTCAGGCTATTGCACAGTAAGAAGCGCAATATGCAGCCTTATATCTCAAACCCTAAGTGCACATGCTTCAACAACCCTTACAATAACCCTAATTGATAGTGAAAAATTGTGGTGCATGAAACTGGAATCAAAGAACAGAATGCTCCAAAAATATGCCATTTACAACCTTGCAAATAAGTGGAGGAACTGATGGACATTGATGCTAGAGCATACTGTGCTCCAGAAAGCAAGCTTTTGTGCTTCCTTTTTTGCTCAATAAATTTCCAAACAACTCTGTTTTCACCCACAGTTTTTCTCCATGAGGGATAGAGAAATCAATCACCTTGATTAGTGAGAGAATTATGTGAACAAAACGTGCATGATCGTTACATCTGAACAAAAAGAACAAAGATCCAGAGACACTACTACACATGATCCCTAGAACCATGTGCAAAACTGAAATTGGAGAAAGATCACGTCAAAGTTCAGGAAGAAAAAGAAAGAAGTTGGACGATTTACCGAAAATAAGATGGCAAAATTCACACCCAAAAAAAAGCAAATTCAATGGTCGCATGGACACCAATTTCATCAGTGCTGTTTTTTGGCAGCAGTTTCTTCAGCATGGCGCAAGTGACGGAGTTCCGTGGGCCATCCGACGGCATAAGAGAGAATCCCCACGACAATCAACACATCATTCAGAGGTCGAATGCTGCCGGTCATGATATATTTCTCGTTATAATTGTACAGAAACGACCAAGTGTGCTCCAACAACTTAGCTTTGTTGAACGATTTCACCGATTTCTTCAAATAACCAGGCAATTCCTTCAACCTCACCTTTCCAAAATTCTTCAAAGGGCCAGCCATACTCTCCTCACAGCACCATGAAATCGTCAATCAATCATTCATCAAGATCTCTGCAAGCATGGCCCTCATGGACGACATCACAAAATTCACATCTCCACCTTCAGTAACAGGCAAATTCCACAATCTTCATGGAAAGAGGATTTAGTTGATTTGCTTGTCCCTCGGAAGTTTCTGCAACGCCGAATCCCAGCAGAGACTTGTTTCAAGTCGAGTATTGCTCTTGTTCTCGTAATTTTGGACCATACCCAATACAAAGACTGAAATTGTCCGTGAGAAAACAAGCTGTGCAGAGGCCCCACTGGGTACCTGCAAGCGGGGTGTCAGAAGGATTTTTTTTGTTTCTTGTCCTTTTTTCTGCATTCTTGTTTGAACATTTTGCAGTTTCAACTCCCAGGTCTTGTAACTTGTGTTTGCTTTTATTGTTGTTGCTCTTTCATTCTTTGAAAATTCGGTATCCTTTTTGGGATCTATCAACAAAGAAATTTCTTTATGATTCTGAGTCTCTTTCTTCCTCTCTCTCTCTCCAAAAGAAGTATGAAGTCGCTGAAGCTGATAAAAACAAAAAACCTGTGAAGACTTTATAACAAGAAACCAGGACACTAGAGGAGAGACACACAAACAAAATGGGGACTTGCAGTTCAACTAGTTTAGATGTGGTGTCTGGTGGACATCCTGTCAGGTTCAGAATCGATCTTTTCCACAAGATATCAGGATCAGGACCCTCCAGATACACTGAAAGCATTCTTCCAGTACTTTACTAAAATTTTCAAATGTATTCAATACCAGGATCAAATTGGTATAGAAGTTTTAAGAACGATCCAATACCAGAATCAGGCTGGTATGAAAGTTCTATAAAGTACCCAAATTCCAGGGACCAGGCTAGAATGCTCAAAAGTTCATACTAGACAAATACTGGTTTCAACTCACAACTTGCAACTAATACACTGCCATGCAAGCACCACATGCTTAAATGATCAGGTTTTTAAGAGCAACATGGATTGCAATTAATTGGAGAAAAAATTAGACAACACTCCGTTAAGGGACAATGAGCTTTTGTTATAATGATGGATGCAATCTTCCAATTTGATGGATGCGAGACCCACTGGCTTAGTTTGCAGGAAAAGAAGTGACATTATATCCTTGTAAACCTACTCTAGATGGGAGATTTCCCTTCTCTGCACAACATCCTCCTGTATGGTCAGTCAGAGATTCTTTGTAACTCAACTTTCCTACAATTTATTTTGAAATCTGGTTGGACCTACTAGTCACATTGCAGGCCATAGCATTTCATTTCTCTTGTTATAGACAGGTACTTATGTTGTCTGTTGGATGTTTATGGCCTAAGTAATGGGTTAGGGGCTGTTGGTTACCAGAAATAGCACAGGAGCGCACCTGTTAACCATCCGCAATGAGGAAATAAGCACCTCTTTACATCCATCAAGAGAGTGGCTATTACATTTTCATCCCCATAGTGATAGGGTGGAAATGGAGAGTATCTTAACCTCTAAACACTTATTTGTAAAGTAACATTCTTGGCTCCGACATGTGTGATTGCATTTGTATTTTACGTATAAATATTATGAAAGTGCCTCTATCTTGAAGATTCAAAGCTTTCTAACTTAATATTGATCTCCATGAATGGTTGAATTCCATGATTTGAAGAATGGTAACAACCAAATTTACATATTGTTCCACCACTTCCATATAAGTGAATTCTCCTGAGGTTTCCAGGCAGAAAGGTTTTCTCTAAGTGCAACCTGCATCACCAGAATCTGTCAGTGCCATCAGAAAAGCTTGAATGCAACAGACACAGACAACACTCATAAATCATGTACACTTCTTTTGACAAAAGGAAACATGTGGACAAGAATCAAGTCATTTGGTAAATAAAGAGTACACTTCATCTTATTTGGAGGTTCAAAACTATTATGCAAGGCACACTCACAAGATATATTGCACTAAATCTGTTTGTACTAGTGCAAACAGAAAACAGCAAAGCTAGAATTGAACACATTTCACTAAGGCCCACTGCAGAAACAATGCCCTTGTTAATGACTCAAAGCTGTGCCACTTCTGGTCACCTTCCAAATAATTACACACAGCACTAAATGCTATGTGGATCGCAGCCATACACTGGAAGAACGTGACAACTTCACTGCCACTTCTGAATTGTATGCTTTCCGACACCCTGGACACCGCCCATCATCTGAAGAGATTCTGTGATAGCAGAACAGACAAAGTTGGAACCCACAGGAGCAAGGTATGTAAGAAGAATCTGTCATATCAAGCTCTTCTGTGCAAATTGGGCAGAAGGAAGGGGTTGAAGGAGGCCCCCACATATTTCCATGCATCCCACCCCACCCGTGACTATTGCCACCATTCTGAGGGCCTGGAAACGTATGCTGCTTCGTGAGCCTGGGTAAAGAGGGTGGCCGAGATACATCATCTGGTCTCCAAGCCCTCCAACCATTGCCTCTTCGGCCTCCATATCCACTGTTCTTGTATTTGTATTCAGGTTTTAAATGAGCCCCCTGCAGATGATCTGGATCATGATCTACATGTGCTCCACTGGATTTCATGTCATCCAGCTCTTTCACTTCACTATGCTGCATCTGCTCCAGACTTGGGCCTTCATGAGGAGTTTCAGGTTCCAATGTAGGGCTCTGTATGTGAAGTGCATCAAATGCAGTTTCCCAGTCATCTTCAGCATCATGAGATTCATCATTGTCTTCAGATCCACTGCCATTGTAGCTGCTACTTGCACAACTGCTATTTGACCTTGATTTGCTTGCCTCGCTGCTTGACCATCTGTTCACTGTCTCTTGTTTCTGCTCACCACCTCCCTGTGGATCTTCATCACCACTATACTGTGGCAGATTCCTTAATGCTACATCTTTCTTTGGGATGTTGCCTTCTGCTGCAGTGGCAGTACCAGCTGAAGCAGGTTGGGACATACTGACAGGTGTCTGTTCAGTCCTGGTAACACCCTGGGCTGAGCCTTGACTCTGACTGTGCCCTGAAAGCACAGTCCTTTCATGGCCTGCACAATCTGCCTCCCCTGCCTTTTGATGGTACTCACAACTTGGATGCTGCTGCTCCACATTGCCTTGCTTTCCTGAACCAAGTACAATCTCCAAAGTTAGACAGATCATTGTTCAACAGGCTAAAATGCTGTCAAGTTCAAGTGTGTACAAGGAGCTTCCTGAATGATAACTGACAAGTGTGGCTCTTCATCTTTGGCAAAAGAGTTAAAACTTATGACCTGAAAAGAGCTCTCTGTAGGGCCCACTTGACAGAGCTAATTCAATCATGAGATGAAGCTCAAGTTGGAAAAAAGCTGATGTGTCCCTGCTTCACTCGTTTTGTAAACCCGGACCTGACCACAAGCACCTTGAGTTATGATTCTCAGCTAGACATTGTTTAGTTCTGCCCTGCAGGGCTGACATATTGGTACCAGGCATCTGAACTGTACAGCTCTCACTCTCCATCTCCAATTGAACTGGGGAAAATATTAAATTGAAACTATCATCCAAATGGCACCTATACCAATCAACTACTGGCTCAGTCCACCATGCACCAGAGCTCCACCAGGCACATATGATCAATCAGTCATGCCGCATGGCAACTCTGTTGATGAGTGAACCAGAAAATGTGAGGGGCAAAAAGATGGTTTCAGCATCTGAACTCAGCTGACTCCTTGTAGGGAAGACTCCACATTCCACACAGAAGTGTGAACAACTATATTCCATGAATCCAAATATGCAGTTTTATATCTTGAGGCTTCATAGTCATCAGTTGGAGATTCATGACCATTGACAGGTTTAACATTGGCAGTCAAAACACTCAGCCTTGACCAGTAAGGCATCCAGGACACTACTAGAAGTCTCTGGAGACATTCCAGGGGACATAATGTTTTGACATCAGAGCATCCTGGCCAAAGACATACACTGCTCTCAGAACCTAAATAATGCAAAACAGGAAAACAAACCTAAACTGTCAGATAGATAAAAAAATCCAGATAGTTTAGGCTAGGATTCTCCAAGACCTGGTACCCAACTTACATACCCATAAGACTGCATGTTGTATGATTCATTTTTGAAAGTGTTGGCTGTTGAAAGTGACACACAATCTAAAAGCATGAGAGGCACTCAGAGAATGCGGGATTAGCAAGACAAATTGACTCTTCTGTTCCTTGCTTTTTCCTCAGTGTTAGATGGCTCACACGAGTAAAAACCATGTGCACCAGAGTGAAGTTCAGGGCTAATTGAACAACATATCATCCAAGGCGCAGATTTGATGCCCAACAGAGCATTCATCTTCAGGTACATACATGCAATGTCGATAGTTATTGCAATTTTCACATCTACAAATCTGCAGGTTGGGGGGATTAGGGCAAAGGGACCAATTGGACGCACCTTGAGAACATTTTGAAAGCCATTGCTCACGCCGGGCATCAAGCTTGCACTGCTTCAGCTTTGCTGTCCTGTTCACCTGTGTCAACAAGATCGTTGTGAGACATCACTGGTCCATCAACCACATAGATAGAACACTACCATCAACCAGAAAGATCTCGCCAGAAGTCTAAAGACAAAAAGCTCCAAATTCTTTCAAAAAAGAACTACGCAAGGAGAATTGATTGGAATTCCCAGATCACGTGAAACCAAACAAAGAAAATTTTCTTCACAGATGCTGAAAAAAGTAGCGAAATCTGTCGATCTTGCCGTGAGGTCATTGCAACAACGTACCTTCTTCCGCCGGGTAGCGTCCTTGACGCTCAAGAACTCTTCCCCAGACGGCGGATGTTTGCTTCCACATCCCCCAGAGTTCAAGCGCGCAAGATCCCGCTCCAGCTGCTGATACGATTGCTGACACCCGCGTTGTTGCATCACACCGGAGCGCGAGTTAGAAGCTGCCATGGAGTCAATAAACTCCACCACCATACCCACAGTCCACAAGGAACCAACAGCACGCAAGCGTCTCCTTGGCTGCTCACCCCTCCCTCCTTCACCTTCTCACTCTTTTCTTCCGGCCCTCGCAACCAAATCAAGTGCCGTAAAGCTTGAAAAATTCAGGAGATCGCCCTCCGTCCAACTTCCACAACTTCCGGACAAAGATCAATCTCTACAACGGTCGATCTCTCGCATCTACAGAAGGACAGCGTCAACAACAAATGCTCCCGAGAGAAAGAAACCGCACGCACCACAAAAGCACTGTCGTAACAGCACCCCTGCTCCTTATTCATCAAATTTGGCCGAACCTGTTACCGAGCCTCAGAAACCAGACCTAACAACTCCCGAACGTGAAATCGTTCTATTCGTATTGCCGAACCTGATACCTGTCCTAAGAAACCAGACGTAGCATTTCTCGAACCTGAAATCGTACAAACCTTTTTCCGAACCTGGTACCGAACCAAAGCAACCGGACCTAAACATTCTAGAACCTGACACAGCACCGACCTGCTTAACAAACCTGATACCGAACCTAGAAACCAGACCTAGAATTTCTCGAACCTGAAACCATGCCGAGCTTCTAGCGGTCATTTGGCAGTATCCTGCCGAAGCTAGAATCCGAAGCTATATTTTTTACACCAAAGCGGATACACCACGTGGTAAACATTTCCGAACCTGAGACGAACCACTTTTTGCAAACCGATTGCAGCTCCGGGTAGCCGATAATAAAATTTTCCACGTGTACCAACGGGCAAACGGGCACAATCGCTTTTGGGGCTATCGACCGTCGGATGGAAATCTGACGGTGCAGATTGCGGACGAAAGTTCAAGGTGGAGAAATGGCCACCAGGTGTTTGGGCTCTGGATAAGAACTATCTTGATCATAGTGTAGGTAGTAGGTAACAGAATCTGAGTGGTAGGTAAGAAAATAATTTAATTTAATTTTTATTTTATTTATTTCCTTTTTTTGCATGCCCTAGCTGAAGAAGAAATTGTTAATTCCAATAATTTGTCAGTGTGAAGTAGATAATTAATTAATTGTATAGATAATATTTTATTTAAGGCTAGACCTTTCCATTATTATGTTCAATACCTTAGTACCATGGCAAATTCGCAATTTTTTTTTTGATGATTCCATATGGAAAAATACAATATTTCAAAATATTCTTTAAATATTCTCTATTTTCTATTTTTTTTCATTTCTTTTTCTTTTTGTGAAAATATCAACATTTCCTAAAATAATGTAATTAGTGGAACATTCATACCATACACTTAATAATGATGGACATGTTTCTGAGGTGAATGTCAGATGGGTTCAAATCAGGGATTTTTTTTTTTCCAATTTTGTGAAGTAGCTGAAATGGTGATCACCCATAAGACAATTTAGCCAGATTTGGCTATGGATTAGATACAAAAGTAGCCAAAAAAATATCCTTTTATAATTTTGGCTACATGCTGGAACTTATCATAAAAATCTGGCAATTTGGAAACTCCCTTTTTTCTTTTTTTTTGGAAATCTGGCAAATTGGGGTCATATTTTCCATGAAAAATCCTTTATATAAGTTGAAATCATATTTTTCAGGTTAAAATTTGGCGAAATAGGGTGAACCAAAGAAGACATTGGTTGAATGCAGTTGCAGCAACAAGAGAGGCCTCTTTTAGGATTGGTGTAATTCCAAGTTTTTCACCCATCTCCTTGCACGACTTGCTTTGTGCTACTAGCAATAGGTTTAGGGTTTAAGTCCTAGGTTACTTGATTTCTCCTCCTAGGGCTCTCTATTGTATGTTTGATGTTTTTTCAAGTGTTGCCTTTGTTTGGACTTTGAATGAATTTTTTAAATTTTTTTTCCTTGTTCCCTTGTTGGTTATTTTATTTTATTTTATTTTATTTTATTTATTAAAGAGATCACATATATGACCTTTGAAATTTAGAAATTGTTTTTTGATACCAAACTATCACTTGGTCTCCATACACTCGTGTGAGGGACCAAGTGACCTCTAAAGAAAAGAGCATACAAAAAAGATCAACCTTTCCAAAGGAAGGTTGTCGTCATCTCTCTCTCATTTTGAAGATATTTTGCTCACTTTTTCATCAAGATCGCTCAAGTAAAGGAAAACATGTCTATCTAGTGTGACTTTGTCTTCTACATAGAGAGAGGGTGTATTTGTATATTTTCATTTCAAGCTCTTTCATCTTAGGTCTTCTTTGTTATCGTTGATTGTCATTTTGTAGTCATTACGTTGGGCATCATCATTAGGAATAATTGCTAAGGAGCAACCAAATTTTCATCGCACAAATTGGTTTCTATTTGTGGGATAATTTGTTGAATTTTTTTTTTATAAACCAACAAGGGCAAGTGTAGGTGAATCAAAAATTTATCAAGAATGCAAATTGAAATGAATGGTTGAACTTATTTTGGATGAGACAAATTCAAGAACATAGATTCTTACAATTGTTTCAAACCATTTGTCTTCAATAGTGAACAACACAAGTTCCTCATTGGTTGCAATCAAATTACGAAGAAAGCTTGATTTTTGAATCTTTGATTTTGAACAAAAAATTATAATGTTCATTGCCCATTGGAGAAATGATGAGATACATTACACAACAATTTTCAATTTTTTTTTGAAATGGAGGTGAAGTAGGGTTGGCTATGGACAATGTATCAATCATTTAAAAAAATAAAGATTCAATCTTTTGAATAAGGAATACATAAATCAAATTAATACATACACAATGAGAAAACATAGGTAAATTGAAATTAAGATAAAAAAATGAAGATGAGTAAGAAACAATGGGAAACAACCATTAGGCAATTTACCACCAAGTTTAGGTGGAAAATGCTTCACAACTACAAGGTGATTTTTATTTTTAGGTTAATACAAATTTACCTAGCAGTTGTTAGGTGTTTTTCCACCTAAACTTTGTAAATCACCCATTGACCACTAGGCAATTTTTAGTCAACCTTGAAATTAAAAATAAAATCACCTCATGATTGCCACACATTTTTCCATTCAAACTTGGTGCTAAATCACATGGTGGTTACTAGGCATTTTTATTTTTTTTTCTCTCTTTTCTTTTCCTGAATCAAATGAAAAAAAATTGTTTGGTGGCCACCAAGTGTTTTTCCACATGAACCTGGTGGAAGAAACATTGTGAAATAATGCCAAATGTTTTTCCACATGATTTTTTTCTTAGTTGAATGAAAAAAATCACCTAGTGGTTCTTTTGCTAAAAAAATCACTTAATGGCCATTAGGCATTATTTCACTTGAACATGGAAATCACTTGGTGGACACCATGTGGTTTTTTTTTTCTTGGGTCCAATGAAAATTGCCTAATGACCACTAAATGTTATTTCATTGGACTTTGGTGGCCCACTAGGTGTTTTTTTCATTAAACATGAGAAAAATTGAAAAAAAATTCTTGATGCAAATGTTTTAAAAGGAAGTTTACTTCTCTTAGTGCAAGTCAAGTACTTGATAATTTGTTTTGCAATTGAAGAAGGTGACTTCATGTAATTTCATTAAGAAACTTGGTGAAAATTGTGTAATATTGTGCTTTCAAATATCGATATCCTTTGGATGTTGCTATTGCATTTTTGATTAACACCATAGCACATTAGCCTCCATTTTCCACCTTAAAAAAATGTTCATACTTTATTTTGAAATTGATGCCCATTGAAATAGCATTTTAGTCAAAATTTTCCTTTCCATTTGCAAACATCAATTGCTTTTCATCCTTGGTGTCCCCTCCTTCCTTTACACCAATAATAATAATAATAATAACGTTGGTAATAGAACCCCAACTCTAAATAAAGTTTTAAAGTTCCCTAATGGAATTTGTATGGAAAAACATAAGAATAAATTTAGGTTGGAATTTAAAAAATAACAACACAATGGTCATTGACTCAAAAGTAATGACAATATGCATGCCGCTTTTTTCAAAACCTCTTTTGGATTTTGGTTTAAAAATTTATTGTCACAAAAACATGCCCTTTTGCAAATGTCATTGATGCATTTGTATATGAGGCGATTTTACCCTCAAGGTGACTATGGTCAAAGCCATCATGTGTTCAACAAATCACAATGCAAATATGCATAGCCTGGACCTTCCATATTCTTTTTTGCAATTCAATCAAAGGTGCCATACCTATTGAACACCTTTGCTTCAAACACATTTATAATTCCAAAATCCAAATCATCCACCACAACAATTAATATACCTTCTTTCATTACAATAGTAGATAATGTGCAAAACAAAAAAAAAGAATTATTAGAATGAATTTGACAACAAACATGTGAGATAAAACAACAAATGCACTTGGCACATGTTTGAAAACATACACTTGCAAAGAAAGCAAAAAATTATAATGCAAAATGAAAGTCTAGGCCAAGCACAATGTGCACTATAGTGAAAAAAGAAAGACAACAAAAAAATAATGTTATATTAAATTTGGGACCAAATATCTAAACCTTAACCCATTATTATTGTTTTTTTGTACCTTACCTAACTTTGACTATCATTTAACTTTTAAAAATCTTATTCATGACTTCACAATTAATTAATGGTGTAATAATGAGCAAGATATCAATACACAAATTTTAATTGTTTTCCACTTTTGATTATATGTATAATGTGTTCGGTTGCAAACAATGTTATGTTTGTTTTGTTTTTCTATCCAAATTAAGGTGTTCTTGGTGGTGAAATTTCACCATGTTTGTCACCAAAAGAAAAACAATTGTGTCTTGTCCAAAGGATTTATTTTCAAAGAAAGTCCCCAAAATTCCCCATATTTTTAAAGAAAAACAAGTTGAACTCGCCATATTTAGACCATAAATTCTTGTAATATATAGTGAGGTTCCCCAAAAAATAATTTCCATTTGAAGAGCATTTTTGCATGTTGTATATCAAGATTTTTAAAAAATGCATGTTCAACATTATGGTGGCTATTTTATCATAAATTAAATATATGTTATTGCATTATATGCAATTTTCTATGAATTCATATACATTCATGAAAGAGAATAAGTAATGATTAATGTTTTTCTAGCGGGCTCAATTTTTTTTGGCCTAACATCAAAAAGAAGAAGAAAGAAAACGAAACAAAAATGATAAAAGTGGGTCAATCAAAACTTGCCAAAAGGCCCAAAAAAATGTCCACATGGATGTCATAATGTTAGCCCTTACATATATGCACACAATGGTGGCTTCCTAAAATGAGAGATGTAGGCTATTGAGATGACAAACAATAACAAGTAGTGCATGGATTCCAGCTTTTAAGAAAAGCCATTGGATTTTGGGTGCAATGCCAAGTGCATTTATGGCAAATTATATTTTCATGTTTTTTGCCTTTTGCTTTACATAATGATCAATATATGTACTCAAGTTACACAAATGAATTCTGGCCAAAAATTAACAACAATAAACACAAGATATGATACAATATATGGATGAGAAGTCAAGTTTCATCACTTTAATTTGATACTCAACAAATTTTGATTCCATCTTGTTTGTGAATACATATGTTTTATGTAGTGATATTTCCGTAATGCAAAACATTTGACTACAATAACATCACTCAATAACTATGTTTGTAATGCTTCATGTAAAAACTTAAAAATGTGACTAATTTACCCATTGCCTTGTTCCTATTGAATTGGGTATCATACTTAAGATCTATCATGACCTTATATTGAATTGAACTTACCAACACATGCAAGGTGGTCATGAATACTAGCCACTAAGCTTAATGCTTCATATGTTTTCCATCACTAAGATGTGGTTAGAACCATATTGAGACGGTCAACCAAAATGCCTAGTATTTGCAACCATATAAAACATATTTTCAGTAGATTAGTATTTACACCATGTGGAAAATGCTTCAAATCACATTTACTTAAATTAGTGTCGAAATTTTCTGAAACTTGTACCACAATAGACAATTCAATAAATAATGTACAATAAGAAATCACCATGTACAAATTGATGAAGCACATTTGCAAAATTCCCAAAAATGAAATAATTCTAACTAAGATAGTGTCCATAATTTGAATAACGCTGCCTTGCTAATAATTCATGTGCTTCTACCAGATTAAGAGCTACTCAAACTGAGTGCTCTTAATTTTGGAAAATTAAAAAGATGGGTCCAATGAGCCCCGACCATTTATGTGTACTAAGGCTCTACACTAACGTTCCAAGCAAATACAGGACAAATATACTAGGCAAATATTGGTCAATATACAGGACAACATAATCATAGCAATCAACACACATCAAACATTTAGCACAATCAATCTCAAGTACTTACAAATTCCCATGTTTAATGTATTGCCAACATCGGACAAATTTTGTTGGGCACAGCTGCAGAAAAAGTTTGCCACTTTCTAGTGGCAAACAGTGCTTTATGTTCACCCACTGAGACAAGCTGATGAATCAGTAATTAACTGATCATGAGGTTCAGAATAGCTTCCACATAGCATACAACACCTGACAAGGTCAAACTGCAGAATATGGACAATGGAAGCAGACATGGCATTCATAGGGCTGCCAGCAAAAGGGAGCCCAAGGTTTCCTTATTAAACAAATGCCCAGGCAATTACCATGATGCCCACTGTAACAAAGTGGAACCTCTTTGTAATAATCAGACCATTTTAATCATATCATCTATGCTAGATCCTCTATCCTCTCTCCGTTTCAATTCTCAACAAAGTGTAGAGCCTTATTACTTCTATGAGAGGCATTCTGCAAAAACAATGATGGGAAGAAACTTCACCTTGTACTGCTGCTCCTGCTGCAGTCACCATCCATGAATCTTTTGTAGCTCTTGAACTCCACTGCACAATTGGTCTCAGCCATAAAGGCTACACTATGGTCCTTGCAACACACCAGTTTTACACCCAATCAAAGCATTAGAGTGACTGGATTCTCAATGTAGCTCTTGAATGCCCCAAGCCATTGTGCTCCAATTGCACCTGCCAAAATGAACACTCTTTGTCAGCAAGGCATCATGAACAACAGGGAATGGATAACCTCAAACTGTAACATCATAACCTTGTGAGTGTTTACTCACAGGCTTCCAGGCCATCAGCCTTATCATGAATGCAGTGACTTATGATTTAAGATGTTATTGGCAGGAAATAGACTCACTGCCAACAACCTACTTCTCTCATTTCCTGTTTCTGGCAATTACTGCTTTGAACAAGAGATGGACAGAAAGACTGCATGTATGCTTGTTTGTAGTCATTAGATTGCTCTTGCCTAGGCCACAGTTTCCATTTTTGATGGAGCAAGAGATAAAGAAAGGGGAAGAAAGGGGAGACTGGGGGTCCCAGGGGAGAAGAGAAAGAGACAAAGGCTGGTGCAACTAAGAGCCTCTTCTTTAAAAAGGGATTTCCAGACAGATAATGCAGGCATTTGAGAACCTGCTCTGAAAAGAGAATAAGGTTGAAAGCTGACCATCTACAACCCTGTGATCACAGCTCAGTGTGACAGTCATGAATGTGCCAGTAAGGAAGTCCCCTGTGCCATCTCCAGGAATAACCTGCTTTTCGGCTGTGCCCCAACAATCATGCCAGACAAGGGTGAGTTTCCAAACCAATGAATTCAAAAGCCATTGGTACAAAACCTCAATCTTGCACAGTTGGGGAACAAGGAGCTGGTCCTCTGCATGATCAGAATATGTAAACTAGCAAAGTAAAATGGAAACAATAGCTGGTACTGAAGCGATGAAGAGCCCTTACTGGTGCCAACAGCAAGTATACAGGCCTGAGGTGGATTGATGATGGCACAAAATTGCTTGATCCCAAATGATCCTCCCAAGTTTGACACTGTGAATGTGCCCCCCTGCAGAAAAAGGTGAAATTTGTACATGATCTTACTTTGTTATGTGATCTGGAAAAGCAGACGGGATTACAAGATTGCAGAAGATGCCTGTCCATGTCAAGCTACAAAGTTCTTGGTTTTGATAACCAACCTCGTAGTCCTGAGGCTTCAAAGTGTTTGACCTTGCTTTGCCTGCCAATACCTTCACATCTTCTGAGATAGTAGACAACCCTTTTTTATCTGCATCCTGTCCAGATCAGAAATTATATCAAAAATTGTCACACAAAATCACAACCTTGCCCATGTCTTGCCAAGGGGACTACAAGAATGTCCCAAAAATGGTGTCCCTATTTGCAGACTGCTAATTCCATGCACAATATACATCCCCCTTTCTCAAACAAGAATACCAAGAAGGGATTGACCCTTACTTTCACAACTGGTACCATCAAACCATGTTCAGTCTGTACTGCAACGCTGATGTTCACATTGTGATACCTGACCATCATTTCAATGCCCGATCAAAGAAACAGTCAAATCGGCAGCAATAGCACAATCGGTGGCCTCTTCATATAAATCTCATCAAGAAGAGGAGATTCATCCTATGGTATGTGCAATTAGGAAGAAGTTCAAATGTGAAAGATTCTAAAATTCTAGAGGTAGCCTTGTGTAATCCACAGCCAGGAGCTAAATGTTCATGAATTGACAAGGCCTGCCAGATGTTCACCAAATACAATGTGCAGTGCAAAGATAAACAACACATGGGACTAGTATAGAATTGTACTGGCGAATGAAATCATCACTCCAGGAGCTGTTGCATTCTGGTACTTTCCGCAATGCCAGTGCCACGGCCTGCACATGCTCACCCACAACCCCATTATGCTCTAAAAAAAGGTAGAATTTAAATTAGTCAGATGTATCACTTCAAAAACTTGGGCAAACAAAACACTTCTGCCACACCAGTTGTCTATCAGTCTGTGATTACAGACTTTACTGTGAAGAAAAGGATAGAGAGGCCCAAAAAAAGAGGAGAGATGACACCCATATTATGGATGAATAGAAGTCAAGGTGCAGCAAGGAGATACTGACCTTGATTATAAAATCATTCAGTGAGATCTTCTTTGCAGGAGCATCCTTTGTTTTGGAAGACTCCAACACTGCATTCAGCTCAGCCCGCAGTCTGCAGTCCCAGGAGAAGACAAATCCACAAATGTAAGGATCTTATCTTGTTGCTCTTGAAGTCCTTCCATACTTTCCATTGACAAAAAAGAGAGAGAGGTAAAAAAAAACTCCCTTAGCTCTAAAAACAGCAGAACCAGTTAATAACTATAGCAGATGCAAAGATGCTTATGGGTCTGAAAGGTCACATTGAAAGTTAGAACACCCTGAAATCCTTTGTTTAGTGACAATACATACTTGAGAAGTTTATCAACACGTGTGTCAAGACTTAGATAGTAATGTGGTATTGTTTGTTTGGACAGAAGGAGCCGCTTAGCTGTGACCTGCATAGCAAAACATCACCCAAAACATTCAAGTTTAGAAGCTGGACTCCATCTGGATGTTTAGGAACCGCACATAACCTTGAAACCAGCAATTGTATCCACCAATGTTCTTTCATGTTGGAATTTTCACAATTACTGAGAATAAGAGACTTCACCCTTCTGATTTGAGTGTTGGGGATGTCTGTGTAATCAACTTCTGTGATGGGTGCAGCTGCTGCTCTGCCTACAGCTGGTTTTTGCCCCTCTGGAGCACTTGGTCTCTTTGAAGCAGATCCAGAAGCTGTAAGCACAATAGGAGAATCAAAGTTTCACAAAAAAATTTAAATACCCCCAAACTTGGTTGATATATAGCTTCCACAACCACATTCTTGCTGATAACCTTTCAAGTACTGTATGTCAGATAGTTAGTAAATACATAAAAAGAGATCAAGATGGGCAGACAGTTCAGATGCAAACCCAAATACTCTTCAATATCAGCCTTGACAATGCTTCCATCTGGCCCAGTTCCTCTAATGCTTGACAAGGACACCTGCACAAGTACCTGTATATGTTAGAAGCCAATCATTGTGCAAGTAACACACTCCATATATTCAAATGCTCGTGCCTCACTCTACACAACTTTTACCATTGCCAGCATCCCATGCATTTGATGTCCGCCTTTAATTTACCACATGATTTCAAATTTCTCCTCAATTACATCTTCATGATGCAAGCAACTCTACCATATGTTTCAAAGTTCTAGCTATGCTATTCAACTTCTAAGAATATTCCTTAACCTTGGAGTATGAAATCCCTCTTGTAAACCTGTGAATACTACAGATGTCTTGACTCTAAACTCAAGTATCTCACAAAACTATTTAACCCCATATGTCTCTCCACACTTACAATCTGAGTCAACCTGAGTAGAATGGTGACTGGACCTAACAATAAGGTGATATCAGACCAGACATCAAGAGACAATAACACATAACTGTGGTACTAAGAGAACAGAAAAATCAACTAAAAACCAGAAATCAACTGGAAAGTGACCATCAACATGCATGCTAGTGACTGACCACTGCAATATTCCCAATGACTTTGTCAGTTCCCAGCAGTGGGTGTAGGCCAGTGTCAAACAATAACCAAGTTGCCTGGCACAATGAATTACTATGATCATAGTATCTGAACAAAAAACCTTCACAAAGCAATGAACAGAGTAGGAGATACAACTCCACAGGAAATGCCAAACATCTCTACAAGATTGCAGACAAAACTTCACAGAAATACTTTGAAGGTAACCATTGTCTCAATCTGATCAGACCAAGACAAACATGGCAAAAATGAATGTGGTCATAACCTTGTGAGTATTACTGGCAATGTTTCAGACCATCAGCCTCATCATGAATGGGAGTGACTAGCTGCCATTACCCCCACAGACCTCATCAGCTCCTGGTGGTGGGTGTAGATTACAAGCATAATAATCTGTTCAAAATATCAGGCAAACAATTACTTAAAAATCTGCATCTGGATGTCTGTTGCATTCCCATAAGCAACAGAGAAACTCAGTCATGATGTTTGTTAGCAATAGAGACACAGCTAATAAAAGGAATCACTAGTATCCTCATTTGGGCTGCAGCAAGCTTGAGAGGGCAAGCTTCATTTCATTTTAGCTTGCCCCTGTACAAGCAAGCATCTAAGCCCAAGGCATAGAGAGGCCTACATAGAGGGTAGTGGTTGGGCCTCCTGCACCCTGAACATACTTTAAGCACACCACTGTGCCAAACATCAAACATCTCTTGTCAATACTGGTCTGAGGTTTTATGAAAATATTCTGTCCATGAATTAATGCAGGAGGTGCATTACAACCTACACCTGATCAACCCCACTTTCCATCAAAACCACAATAATCATATGACAGTGACATGTTCCACAAAACCCAGAGAATCCATAAGTTCAGATTACAAACATGTTTTCCCTCAGCCAGCTTTTTGGCAGCAGGGGTGGCAAATATTTGATCTCCTCCTGCTAAGGAATGCACAGGAGCTTGGGAAGGCTTAGAAGCAGCCTCTTCTGAGGAAGGAGGTGGTGGTGGTGGTGGTGATACTTCCTTCTTTGGAGCAGGAGGGGCTTCCTTTCCAGCCTTGTCCTCAGCCTTGCCTGTGCCGCCAGCTGATGGCTTGTAATCCCCAATTGATTTTATCTCATCCTCAGACTCAACCATCAAACATATAGCCTGCAATAAAGGACCACAGATACTAAGTATGAGGCTGAATCAATAAGCATCTCACCAGTTAAGGTTTTCCACAAAAGCTACTGTTACACAAGCTAAGAGTAATAACCAAAGGTCAGGGATACACTAATAGCACAATTATGTCATGAAAACTTCATGTATAGAGGAATAAAACCAGATTAAACAAGCCAGTAAAAGCCTGATATACACCATAAACTTTATTTTTATGAAGAGCACCAAAGAACATGTTATGAAAGAAATTGGACAGCTCTTCTTGCAAGACATAATTACCTCACCAACTGGGATATCTTTCGCACCATCAGGAACCAAGATCTTGGCAAGAAAGCCGTCCTCCATAGATTCCATCTCCAAAGTTGCCTTGTCCTGTCAATTTACATCATTCTCCACACCATCTAAGAAGCATACTGAATTTTGATTTCTTACAAGACTCATATACTCCATACTATGTCAGCCACATAAAGATCCTATTCAGTCTGCTTAAGCTGGAGAATGTATCATGATCATAGTTATTGATGCAGATGTTGAATGCCAGAATGATAAGCTCTTAGATCCAATTCAATTAATTGACCCATTGCTCTGAAAAAGGAGTGCCACAAGTCCCAAAAATGTCTATTCTGCAGAAAATCTTAGAGAAAGATTCGTCCAGCTCTCCCACATAAAGTGGCAATCCCCATGAACACTACTACATAACCCAAAACATGGATGGACCACAGATGATAATGGCAACTCTGACGATTCTGAGGTTGTACAAGAACAACAGGGTGATGTGACATGAACTGACCGTCTCAATCTCGCACAGGACATCACCAGCACTAACTGCCTCACCCTCCTTTTTACACCACTTTGCAATGTTACCCTGCACAGTGCAGATACACTTTCTTGAGATGTTTGTCTGAGATTCCAGAACTGTCAAACTCATGACAAAGATTATGACAAGTGAATCTAGGAGGAACAAACAGCATTCTTCAGGATGTCCAATAAATGACTGAAAAAGAGATCACAAGTGGGTCCTAATGCTCTGAAATCCATAGCTCTTTTGGAAGACATAAGTGCATGGGTGCTCTTCACAGAGCATAACAGAAAAACAAACAGGTTAAGTGCAAGCTTTCAGGTGCAGAAGGATGAACTCTTAGTTGAAGATTTTCCAACTGGTATTGCATGCCCAACCTGAGTCATTGTAGGTGAAAGTGAGGGCATTCCAATCTCCTGAACAAGGTTTCCTGTCCCACATCCAAACAACTGCCCATGTCAGTGTTATGTGCAGGTCAGAAATACCAATCCAGAGTTCTCTAAACCTTACAAACCACTACTGGAACATATTACTCAGAAAGATAACACACATGACATCTGGTGATGCATTGAGCACTAATGTATTGATATGTAAAATAGGGCAGAGGCTGACAAGCCACAGTTAGCCCACATATGCTGTGGGTGTCAGATCACAACTCAAGGAAGAGGCAGTATGTCTTAACAATAGAAACCCTCCAATTGAAGCCACAACAGGTAAGATATAACAGCTAGAAAAAATTGAATGCCTTGTAGAGAATTCCTCACAAAGATACTTGCAAATGGATAACACTGTTCAAATGCATTGCTACAGAGTTCAATTTGATAATAATGCTTTTACTGCTAGCAATTTCTCCTTATGAAGTGCACCATATGAAGTGCTAATTCGGGCTCTTAAGCCAGTGGATCAGGAAAGTGTGTGCAGAGTTGATACAGTGCACAGCCATACCACTGGAAGCATGAAACCCTGATGTCTGTGCTCCTGCGTAGTTCTTGAGAATTGGCACAGATTGGAGCTGGGAAAGGGGCAGCCTGAAAAATAGAGAAAGAGTGCAATAAGCTACAAGACACCAAAATGCTGCACATCAAACTCTGGCAACTAGATCCGTGAACCACCCTCAAGGCGCAAAAGAAGGGCAAACAAAGCCAGATTTAGTAGGTACTGACTTCTAAAGGTAGGTCACAGCAGAACCCAGAGAGAAGCTGAAGAGACGAGGTCTAGAGCTCGGCATCCATATCACCAGTCTCCTCTTCCCTTGGTACCCCGCGATCAGTTCGAATCTTGATGAATCTCTGGAGATTTTGGACTCAAATTTGCCCTAACAAATGACCTCTTAGATCCTTTGTGTACCTGGTCGGAAGATCACGCAAACGGACGGACAGTCGCTTCCACGATTGCGAAGAGAAACTCCGCTGCAAGAAAAGCTCTCCATTACCGCATTCAGTCCCAAAAACCGCTTCCCACACAGCACCAATGGAAGAAGAAGAAGAAGAAGAAGCTCCGGAACGCAAGCGCCTGGATGAAGATCCCACGACAAAAGTAGCTCCATTGCGAGCCAAGATTACAGCCGACCGACGGCAAGCCATCGCAGTATCAACGATTCTCGGTGCACGATCGCGATTGCGATTCACTCACACGAAGAAGAAGAAGAAGACGACGACGAAAGGCGCCACAAAAATCAGATTCATAAGTACCCGTAGTCACCTCACCACCAGAGCTTTCAGCATCAACTACAGCTCCCTGTTTCCTGTTCCGTCCGCAGCTCAGGAAACGGTCAGTCGTGGCGCAGAAGAGAGAGAGAGAGAGAGAGAGAGAAGACGAGAGTGGAAGTTGCAAGCTTAGCACTCCTCCGTTCAAGCGGAACGCAATTGTGCGAGCGAGCACTCGGGGCTGCGGCGGCGGTCTCGTGATTTTGCGCAGACTTGCACCTCGCGGCCCGCAGTTTCAATGCGATGGTCGACCGCGCGGAGGAGGACGTAACTACGGACTCGGCAGGTTTTACGAATCTGTCGTCGTTTGGTAGGGAAGGCCAATTCCGGCGGCCTAATTGATTGGGAGGCGGAATCGGCACCTCACGACCCGTTCTTGGAGTGCGTAATTGTTAGTAGGTTTCTGATTCTGTCTGTTTAGGTCTAACAAAATCCACGTCCCAAATAACTGCCCCTATTTCTTTCTCTAAGGGGATCTCTTTTCCATTACCTTGTTGCAAAATGATTGAAAGTATGGGAGAAGGCCTTTACCCATGGAAAGAAATGCCTCAGATTTATTATTATTTTATTTTATTTTATTTTATTTATTTTTAAAAGGACGGTTATGAAATTGTAAGGTCCCCTTGACTTGTGGGTGGGATCTTACTAGGGTCATAAGATCCTGCATGCATGAGGTTATGTGTGAGAAATGACAAGAAAATACAATGTCAAAATTTTGACGGTTTTGGACGGGTGAGAAGATCTTCACAGGCACACACACACACACACACACACACACACACACTCTATATTGACAAATTGATTTGCAGTTGAAGAAAATTGTGAGATCTCAGAAGATTTGTTGTTCACTTGAACCCATCATTCATGAATGGTGGGTGGTGACCAAGGAGATTCTATGTGCAAAGCATCAAGAATTTTTCTAAGGGTCTCTTTCCATCACCTTGTGGAAAGTAATTAGAATTATTGTTGGAACAATCATTTTTCATTGAAAGTTGCAACTATTTTGAAAATGTGTACTTTGTTAATGTTAATGGGAATTTTTTTTTAAATTAAAAAAAAAGTACCCATGAAAAAACAAAAGATGTCAACCTCTATCGAGTCACAATTTGACTCACCACTCTTGTAGCTATGAATTTTGGTCAATGCTTGGACTTGCATCACTATGAGATGACTCTGAGCACAACTAAAGGACAAATCTATCCATTAAACAAGGTAGTTTGTTTTGTTTCATTTGTCAGGCTGAGATCTCTCTCAAACCATAGCGCTTCGTGTTGCCCTCTTGATATCTCTGAAAAGCTCTTGATGAGTAAGGGTGCACCAAGTTGGTTTGAGACTGTTTGGAGCTATGGTGTGGAAGCTATTGATTATTGAATTGTTTTCTCAATGAACATTAAATAAAATTGAAACTGAAAACTGTATTGGGAATTTGGGGGTGTTCTCGGTGTTGCAGGTAAGCCCTCCACGAGTCAGGTTTAATAGAGTTTATTTCAAAATTTTCAGACCTAAGGTGTGGAAGATATTTGATTTTTGAGTGGATTTTGTTGCTAGAAATTCAAACAAATTGCAAAAATTGTGTTTGGAATATAAAAAAATCAGTTGAGCCATCAATGTGTTCACATTGCCGAATTTAGACATTTTCCAATTCTGAAAATGTGAAAAATAAAGAATGTGTTCACACTTGGGCCAATCAAACAGGCTACACTAGTTACAATGGAAAGTTGTCGCAATGAAATCTATCATCAGACATGCCTAATGGAAAGAGGTTTTCAATCGAGTTGTTGTCAAAAAGCTGCTACGTGTGAATATTACAAACTATGGAATGGTGAATCCCCTACTGGTTATGGTGTTAGGCAAGCCCGTTATATAAGGTGAAGCTAGGCAACACTCTGAACATAATGGTGAGGCTAAGACCATTCCATGACATTAAGGTCTGCGATGAATTCATGTTCAACAAACCCATTTTGGTCACTACTATGAGTGTATGATTATCATTGGAAAATTATGTCACATAACTTGGTCAAGAGAATGACATAATCTGCCTCCCCTAGACCTTCAAGTCATGGGATGGTGCCTTGAGGCAGATGATATTTTGACTCCCTGGTCGGATTCAGCAACAAACTGCCAAATAATTAATTAAATTTTAAATCTTAACTTTGACACTTGATTTTTTAATTCTGAAATTTTCAGCTGATAATAGCAATGAAAAATAATGAACAAAATCTTGAGGACTAAAAGCTTCCTGAAATAATGAATTTTTCTTAGCACATATTTGGTGGGTACCCATTGAGTATCATATGAAAAAAAAAACACATGGCATTGTCGAAAGTGCAATCCCTCATGTGTGAGCATTTCCTTTTCTGAAATGCCCCATGGGTTCTTGCACTTTGTAAGTCATACACTAAAAGTTTGGGCAGAGGTTTTTACAACTATGTAAAGCTCAAGTGTTCCTTACCTTTTCTTTGGTATTAGTTTTTTATAAAAAAAATTCTTTACTAGATGGACAGAAGTTTGGGCGGGAAAAAGAACTAGGCACACATAAAATGGATGAAAGATAACGAGGGAGTCGATGAAAATCTTGGATGGAAAATGCTAAACATCCCCCCAAACGAGCATGGGTCCCACATACAAACAAAATATTGACATTAAAGTTATCCATAAAGTCACCCTGTCTTCACCCTCTCTTTGGGCCTGCTTTCACCCCCTATGCCCTTTTTCAGTGGTATCCGCAAAGTAAGGAGATTTTATTAAATCTGAGTATGAAATGCTGAAACTCAGCATTAGTGGACAAGGTTTCAAAGTAATTATAGGAGTTGTACAGATAGGAGCAGTGAAATATATGTAGCAGCAGTGGAAGCGCTGAGGAAAAATGAAAGACATGATGAAACTCAATTTACCACCAAAATTGGTGGAAAACCTAGTTTGGGTCCCAGTTATTTTGTTTTGTAAAATTTTCATTCCCAGTGAAGGGTTTGAT
>Ga0116231_10005442_pt1 | contig 25077 bp, 23 predicted proteins | sample S1TSphgellanicum_2_FD_89695 | JGI IMG/M metagenome (GOLD analysis project Ga0116231, IMG submission 89695) | Host-associated microbial communities from peat moss isolated from Minnesota, USA - S1T2_Fd - Sphagnum magellanicum MG | ecosystem: Host-associated > Plants > Peat moss > Unclassified... | reverse complement strand
TAAAAAAAAAAAAAAAAAAAAAACTTAATAATTACTAAATCTTGTAAAGTCCATTTTGTAAAGTACTTTTTTCAAAGAACAAAAGTTAAGTGAAAGAAAATAGAAAATCTTTTGAAATATTCTGAAACATTCTACTTTTCTCTATGAAATCTTGAAAATAAAATAATTATTCAACATTGAACTGTTGAACTTCCCACAGTCCTAAGGTAAGTACCTTTACCTTTGATGAGACCAATGGGCTCCAATCCCAAATTACTCGTTCTCTTTGGAAACAATTTGGAAGACAATGTAGGCTTGTCACTTGGGGCATGGCTTAGAAGCACCACCTCATAAGCTAATGCCCCCACATGATCTATTCAAGTTAATGTGTTTGAACTGGAACAAGTTCACATTATGTGAACTAAAGTCAATTTCCTTTGTATCTATAAGGAAAGTAGGAAAAATTTAAGAGGTACAAAATGTTGTGTCAATTTCTATTCTTTTTATGGATTCAAAGCAAGGTTTGAGAATTGAGTTGGTTTGGTTGGGCATGGCCATACTAGTTCAAACGATCATATTGGGATTAACATGGTGAGGAGACATGGGACTCATACTAGAATTGATCTATACTTTGCTTTGATTATTGATTATTTGATTTCGTTTCCCAAAATAATAGAGTTAACACACATGTATTTTGTAATGTAGATATTAGAGATATCCGTAAAGTAAGGGCAAGACAGCACCAGAACCCTGAGTTTGGTCATAAACGGGGTGAAACTCAAAATACCATCAATTTTGGTGGTAGTTTAGTTTCATCTTGTCTTTCCTTTTTCCTGAGCGCCTCCAGTACTGTTACATATATTTTCACTGCTCCTACGTGTACAACTAGTATTATTACTCTCGAATCTTGTGCATTAGATGCTGAGAATCAGTACTTCATACCCAGATTTAATAAAAATTTCTTTACTTTGCAGATACCACTGAAAGAAGGGTTTGGTCGTGAAAGGAGGCCCAAAGACCGGGTGAAGACTCCGTAATGTTCAGGATATCTCTATTATAGTCAATCCAAACAGATTTCAATTTTCTTTGGGTCAGCATGGTTTTAAGTTTTAATACATTCCAATCTGATATAAGCAAAACCAAGGACTTTGTTGAGCCTACAATCATGCATGTAAGAGGGAGGTTATTATGTAACATTTAGGTGACCGGCAAAAGGGCTGAAGGTTACCAAATATAGTCGAGGCGCATATGTCTCAAGACTATGTGAATTAGAAATCCACGGCCTTTCAAAGGTAACCGATTTTCAAGTGAGGCCAAGTGTGCACACATCACTCTATAAGTAGACATGGAAGAAAGAGAATATGGCGGGGAGCCAATTTTCGAAGGTTATGGGTTGTAACTCGCAGCCTGAGAACCAATCAGAGGGTCAAGATTTTTATGAGGGATGGTTATGTGGTATGGGACTAGTGTTCAATGTTGTATATATTATCATTGAGTGTTTCAAGGAAAGAATGAAAGAACCCACCCACACTTATTCATAACAAGAATTTCTCCATATATACATAGTCGTGAGTCATTATACCTAGTGTGCTACTCACAAATGTATGCCATAGTAGGCCATAACTACCTCTAATGTGGCCACATAGTTGTTTTTATTATTATTATCAATAATTGGAAAATATTAAATGAAATGTGGTGGTTATTAATATGTGAAAATATTGTGCTCCTTATGAGAGGTGAAGATATATTAAATAAAATGTGGTCCTTGTCAATAAGTGCAAACGTGCAAACATTACTTAGAGGAAATGTGGTCATAAGTGATAGGTGCACAAATGTATAGACATGGTCGTCTAAAGCTTTTGCATGACATGTTTTGTGCCCCACATTAAACCCTAAACCCACCTTTTACAAACTTTCAATCTTTATCATCCATCTTTTGGATGTATTCACCTTTCTCTTGATGAATAAAGATGGGTAAGAGGATGCATGGCAATTTAGAGGGGTTTTCTTTGGTCATGAAATTTTACCACCATGACCCCCCCCCACCAAAGGGAGGGGGCTGCAACATGTACAAAGGATATTTTTTGGGGGAAAGTAAAGCTCAAAGTCACCAATAATTTTTTTGGAGTTTTCTTACCAATATGTTCCCAAGAGGTTCTCCAAGACATTCCCAATGGCATCTCAATTTCATCCCAATATTTTTTAGACACAAATTATAACTCAACTTTCATGAATGTATATAACTTGTAAAGGGGGTGAATGGGAAGCATTACTATAGGAAGCAATTATACTTCTATTTTGGGAAGGGAGGACCAAAGGGATGCTTTGAGGGGGGATTGCCCAATGTTCCAGGAAATTTGGTGATGAGCAAATCAATCAATGTGGCTCCTTCCATTTAAAAAAAAAAAAGAAAAAGAAAAAAAAGAAAGTAACTGCACGGGGGCACCCATGAATAGTTCATAGAAGGAACAATATACACCCACATGTAAATATACAAGGCAATAGGTATGTGGAAATGCAATAGTTTACTACCCACATGTAAATTGGAAAATGAAGGTGGACAATATAGTCTTAAAGATCTAGAAGGACGATGTAGTGTAGAAGGACTCTTGAAGAGAGACAATGAAGAAGAAACTCTCCATGTAGGTAACCTCGAAGAAACGTGAAGGTTGAAAATACCTTTGAAAAAGTCGACCATGAAACCTAAACCCCAAACCCACCTAAACCCTCCCTACACATGCAATTCATCCTTTGTTGGAGTACATTGGTCAATAGCACCTACAGTTTTGGGATGTTGGGACATACCTACTACCTAATGGGCCACCCCTTCAAGTGATTATTATGAGCATGAGTTTCATCACTAGACCTTCTTGACTTTACTAGAATCTACCCAAACCAACCCAAGTACGTATTAGTGGTGCGACTAGTAAGGAAATTGACTACAAGATTCAATCATAGTGGGCACCCCACATGCACCTTCTTATGTTGATAAATGAATTTGGACAATGGAGAGTTTTTGGAAAATGGAGAGATTTTTTAGTAAAAAAATTAATTTAATTTATTTTGGAAAATGGAGAGATTTGGGAAGTTTGACATACAATTCTCCTTTACAGGAAAAAAAAAAAGAAGAGGAAGAAAAAAAGACCCAATGCATGAATTGACCATCCACCATTTGGGTAAGGCTAGGTATGCACATTGCAGTATGCAGGCGCATTTTTGGGGTCCTAAATGCTTTTTTTAAAAACAAAGTCTCGGTGGGGTGTTTGCGCGAGCGCGTCTGTCTGGGGTCCAACGAGTAAACAGAGAAATTGCAGCAGCAGACTAGGAAAGTGGGAAGAAGAAGAAGAAGAAGAAGAAGAGGAGGAGGAGGAGGAGCAGGAGGAGGAGGAAGAAGAAGATGATGATGACGATGGTGACGATGAAGACCATGATGAAAGATGATGGTGATGATGCAGATGATGGTGAAGATATGACTGTAAAGAAAGGTGATGGTGAAGATGGTGATGGTGAACAAGATGGTGATGGTGATGACGATGGTGAAGATATGACTCTAAAGAAGATTTTGATGAAGATGCAGATGGTGAACAAGAAGATGGTGATGATGATGATTAGGAGTTTTTGGTATTAGTTACCGGAAATTCATATCAAGACTCTTGAATCTTTCTTTGTAGCGGGTAGGCTAGCATGCATGTATGTCTCGGCAAGCGTTTATCGCGCGTATAGCAAACGCGTCAGAAGTCAGAAGCAAAGTAATAATAAAGGAACCAAAGGGAAGAATTTTTAAAAGCCCCAAAAAAAAAAATCAAGTCGTGGGGGAAAGTGGGGGCGGGAGGGAATAGAGAGACCGGGGGAGGGATTCAAAGCCTCTGTTTGCGGATTTGTCGTTGTTCGTCGTTGCTGTTTCTTGCGCATGCACATTTTTTCTTTATCTTGACGGAGAGCGAGTTTTCTTTGATTTTATCTTTTTTTTCCCCCTCATTCTACTTTGTTCTAAGAAGAAAGATTTTTCATTTATTATCTCTCTCTCTATCTGCTTGCGTTGCTTTGCTTGCCAGGAAATTCTTTTTCCTCAGACTCGAGTTTATCAGATTTGGATTCATCTTCAAGCTCCTCCTGGGTCCTCATCACGCTTTGCTTGTTACCTAAACGTCTAACAGTCAGATCGGTGCTCCATGGAGTGAAGCTAAAGACAGCGTGCAGGAGAAAAGAAAGAAAGAAAGAAAGAAAAGTTTCAAAACACAAGCAAACAGAGCTACTGCACCACTGCGAGGTGTGGACAAAAGAACGATTGATCTCCTCCTCCTCCTAGATTTTTGCAGCTCGGAAGCTTCTTTGGAGCCTACCTGGAGCTTTTCTCTTCGAATGAGCCTTTCGCACTACAAGCAAGCTGAACCAAACAGGCAAGTAACTTCCGCTTTCTCATGTCTGTTCTTTTTTCCCAAATCCGTTTGTTCTTTTGAGAAGATTGTTTTGTGAGGATCAAAAATGCTTCCGGAAGTCAAAAGGAAACGCGAAGAGACAGAAAGGGTAGTGTATACGCTACGGTTGTTAGACGCCTTTTTCAATGAGATTTGTTTGATAATAGCGCGAGAAGAAGGAAGTGTTTGGTAAGGGAAGGAAACATGAGCGGCAGCAGATCTATCACTAAGGTGTAACGTAAGGAAAGGGGGAGCAAGCACATAGATGGTCTCAGTTCCACATGTATGCAGATAGACAGACGGAAAAGGAGTCGATGAGAAGCTTTTGGTCACAGGGAGAGTGGATTCTTCTTTTGTTTTGGCCTACAGAGATGAGAGATTAGAGGGACACTCTCTGTTGTTGTCGCCAGTCTCAACACACGATCATAAAACAAACGGCACAGGAGACTCAAAGGTCCGATTCTCTACAGAATGATGCCAATAGAGAATGTTGGTGTCTTCGGATTTTCTCAGGAGGGGATGATCCTGGTCTGCTCATTGTTCTGAGCCACTCTTCTATTTGCTGAGTGGAAGTGTGCCTGAATGGGAGAAGCTGGTGATGCTTTTTAGGGTTTAAAAAAACTTTTTTAGCTGTAGAAGAAGGATACACATTACTCCAATCTGAATCTTGTGACAGGCCACCTCACTTCAGGTTTCAGAATAATGCAATCTCAAAACCAGACAAAATTTGGTTTTTGGTTCTGTTTAGAGTGGTCATTTGTATTGACACTTTCCATCAGATTCTTGGAGTGAACAGCAGTCATAGGTTGGAAATAAGATTCAACTGATACCCAAAGTCTCTTTCAGCATGATCTCTCTGACAGTTACTTATTTTACTTGGTAATCATGATTTTTTCAGGTGGAGGACTACTGAAAAGTAGCTATGAGAAGGACGGAGTTTGTTTTGTTGTGCCTATTACTAGGAGCATTTCTGTGCAATGATGTTTCTGCAGTTGGTCAGGTCAGCATGCATTTGCTGCTTTGTAATATTTACTCACTGAGCAGAAGAACTGGGTCATTAGAAGTCAAAAACCGTGTTGTAATGGTTGTAGTTGTGACTCATCTGGACATTTGCTATGGTGAAAATCTTCTTTGGTCTAAGTCTTTAAATGACTCAATGTTGTGAAGTCAATTAGGGGAAGTCATCTTGCTGTCAATTGCAGTGCCTGTAACTAGTAGGGTTTTGCCTTCTAATGCAAGTTTATTTGTGGAAGCAGCTCAGCAGTGTGTGCAAAACAGATGCAGACTGTGGGCAAGGTCTGAATTGCTTTCAATGTGCAGCAGCTAATGCCACTGCACCACCAATTTGTATCCGCTCCCTAGCAACCCCTGTCTCCTCCTTTGTAAAGGTTTGCATCCTGCATGCAGTTAATGGTAATTATGCAGCATTCAGGAATCAAGGGTGAGGTTCTAGAGTTTCAGGTTTGCATTTTCTGGTGCATGATGTAAGCTTCTTTACGATTGATCTCTAGGGTTTTGCATTTCCATAGGATGTCTGCAGTTGCTTGGATTTGAGGCATGATTCATGCTGGTGCAGAACACGACCCTGCCATTCAATCAATATGCATGGATCACAACACATAATTCATATGCCATCGAAGGTGTTGATCCAGGTTTAAGTACCTTCAACTTAGCCCCAAGGAATCAGGAAGACAGTGTTGCCAGCCAGCTGAATGTAAGAATGACTCACTACCCCATTTATGCTTTGTGCTGGCTCAAAAGATGCTCTCTGTGGTTTAGGTTGCGTGGAACTTGAGATAGATTACACCCCCATTGTCCTCTAATGACCAGGCTGTAAACTGAAGTCATCCCTCATCCCAAGATGAAGGACTATCAATTTCAAAATACTACTATACTGAACAAAAATTTCAATTGAACCTTTCACAATTCAGTAGAGAAGAATAACTTCTTTTGTTTTCTGGTAAGAAGATTTAGCCACTTCTCATTTGAGGCACACCCAAGCTCAATGAGTTTAAATCAAAGATTCTCATGCACTTTGAAAAGTGAGATGTACAGGGAGAAGAAGCTTAGGTGAGCACTTGAACACAATGTTGCAGCATGATTACATTCTTATCCTAGTCTGAAAGCAATCAAAACCTGAAGAACTTTCTGTTAAGGATTTGTGTGTGTAGAACCATGAACACAAGAACATGAAGGCAAAACTGTTAACATTGCTCTTTGTGATGGGAAAAAATCTGTTGGTTATTTTTATCCAAAACATGCCTTATTATTTCACTGTTTGTGGAAGTAAATTTCGTTGTCATCATTTAGCTGACAAAATTCCTCAAGCTGTCTGTCCATTTTCTTATTTGCTGTAACCTCAGTCCCAATTATGCCACTCCCGATTCAGGCATCCAGTCCCCTAAAATCCTAGTGTTAGGCAAAGACCAGAATTTCTTGCTATTTTCTTCATCATCCAGTGTCTTCTTGGTATATTTATGGATGTCATTGAGTGGTGGAATCAGAATAAGAGGGATGCTGACAAGAACAGAAGGTGGGGGTGCAGAATGGAGTGAGGGGGCTGATGCTTGACATGTATGATTTCATGAATGATATATGGTTATGTCATTCATATCAAGGCGAATGTTACAACTTCACTGCCATTGTAAGTCTCTTTTCATTCTCTTCATTTACTCTGTTCTAGGCTCTGTGACAAAAGTGTCAGAAGTTTCCTTTTGTAAATTCATTTAGAAATGTGAAAGTTTCAAATTCAGAGTGCGTCTTTGTGTCCAGGTACATGGTTGATTTTTAGGTTTAGGAGTTCAAAACAGAGTTGAGATACTGGGTAGGAGGGGGATTTCTGGGCAAATGTGCAATGTTAAATATCCTGATGGTTTTGGTACCTAGATGACAACGCTTCAAGCTCTAGCAAAAAGTCTCACTTGATTGAAATTCATCCTGGCTATGGTCCACAACTGTTTGAACTTGGCCTCATGGACTTATCTACCCTCTGGTTTGGCACCTGTCGTACATCCCTAGGAGATGTTCTGGAAATCTACATCCTTGAATGCCAAGTTGTTCTGCAAAGTTTACTAAAGGACTCTGAAACCTCTATGTTCTGTGTTGGATGCAACAGTCACCTGTCAATGGCACATTGACAGAAATCGCAACATTTTTGGCTGCAAATCCAACAGAGGTTATAATAATATTCATTGAAGATTATGTGCATGCACCTAATGGTCTCACAAATGCATTCACAAAGGCAGGCTTAACGAAATATATGTTTCCACTGGCAAAGATGCCTCCAGATGGTGGCAATTGGCCAACACTTGACTCCATGATTGCAAGCAATGAGCGACTACTTGTGTTCACATCCATTGAATCTAAACAAGCAACTGAAGGCATTGCTTATCAATGGAACTTTGTGGTTGAAAATCAATGTGAGTACACCCATACATTAGCATCTGAGACCAACAATAGTCGGTGCAGTAAATGAAAGCCCTTGAATGTGGCTCTCTGGCTGCCATGAACTTTTTATTTTGAATGGTCAGATCTCTTTGTAAATACCTCCTTTACTGCTGGGTAGTTTCATTTATGGTTTCTGGAAGTCATTTTCTGTTTCACTCAGGAAACTTCCTTGAAACAAGTCTTAGCTGAGAAGGGTTTGCGGGGAGGGGGAGGGGAGGGTTTTAAGGACAGGGGTCTGAACAGTGCCAAGGCAGAGGTCTAAGCATGATTTGAACAGGATTTCTGCTAGAATGGGTTGGAGGTGATATGAGAATGTGACTAACAGAGTCAAAGTGGATGGGTTACAGATGGATCATTGCTTCAGAACTGTCCAAATCGAGGAGAATCACAACCCATGAATTCTCTGAGCCGCTCTCTGGTTCTGGAAAATTACTTTCCAAGTGGACCAAATGAATCATTTGCATGTGTGGATAACTCAGCTGACCTTTTGCACGTTCTAGGAGTCTGCCATACAGCAGCAGGAAACCGGTGGTCGAACTTTGTAGCTGTTGACTTTTACCTGGTACTTTGTCTCTCTACTCTATCCTAAGTCCTGATGTTTTTTGTTGTTACATCCACTTATAACATGGTCAAGTAAAGTTGTTGACATGAAATGCAAATTTATCTAAATAATTGATTAGAGATGCACATGAGGTGACACATCAGACTTTGATCTACAAGACTGACTCTAAGATCAACAGGGATCTGGTGGAGGGTTCAGTGGAAGTTTGATATTAGAGACAAGGAAAGCCTAGAATATGTTGAGCCCATATAAGGTTGTGCTATCCTAAATGGCATTTTCTTGCTACATTGTGTTTATTTGCAGAGATGTACAGGTGGAGGAGTATTTGAAGCTGTAGATGAGCTCAATGGTGAGCTGGAGTGCGGCTGTACTGACATCCATTACTGTAAGGTAGGCCACTGGACATACTAATGCTTGATGAGACAGTCACCATTATTTGGTATAACTGAACCCAGGTTCCTGTGCAGCCCATCATCTGTTAATTGCCACCCATGGAACATGAGGGTTAATTGCATGTGATTATTACACAGGTAGGAACACCCTGTTGATAAAGTTTGCAACACTTCACTAGATAACTTAGAAATGAAGATCTATAGTGAACATGGATACATGTATATCCTGTGAAGAGCCAGGTAGGAACAAAGAACTAGGTTTTATCATACTTGGAATTTATTTTGAACCAAGGCTGCAGCATGGTTGATTTGTGCTTGATGAGAAAAAAATGCCAAAGGGATCGAATGGTTAGAAGCTTTTGCACTCTGAATGAAAGACAAAGTCACACCATCTGTGGTAAAGAAAATGGACCATGATTTGATTTAGAGCCCAAGCAGATAATACCAATATGATGAAAAAAAATTCTTGAGCAATTTTATGCTATGGTTACAGGCAGGTAATGCTCCAGGCGTATGCGTGCAATCTGCACCGGCCCCTGCTGGTCCCCGTTCCCCGGTACCAGTAACATCTGCCCCTCCAACTCCTGGTGCTGCATCCTCTCCCGAATCCAATACTGCTGGCTCACTTTATTCATCAACATCATTCATGTCATTAACTTTGTGCCTGGCAATTTTGCTCATCTGGCACTAGGCAGAGTTATAGATGTTTCTACTACAAACTTTAGACCATTTTTTTGATGGCATCAATTGATGAAATTCATAGTTAAACTGGTTTTTTAGCAACTTTGATTCATGCTTCGCTGCCACAAGCCTCTATTCACTGGTGTAATTCACTCGCAATGTGAAATTTCCAAGTGCAGGTCTAAGCAGCTGTTATAAATAGTGTGTATCTGGACTCTGATGTCAAATACTTTTGTATGCAAATTGGTAAATGGCAAAGGTTGAACCCAGTCTACTTAGCATTTTGCTAACCTATAAGACTCTTCAAACTTCTTACTTGACTGAAGTTGCAGCCCAACTGACATGGCCAACAAGTTCTGAGAACAGATTCACAGGAAGGCTAATCTCTCTGAACAAGACGTCTGGTGCTCAAAATTCACCTATCTTTTGGACACATGTGAAGCAATGATGTTGTAGGAGTGATTTTGAGGTATTTTTGGTGTAAGTTGTTTGGTTGATGGTTCTGTGTGCAGCTGAGGAAAGTGACAGGGAAATCCAGGTTATGAATCTTCAGAGGCTTCAGAAAGACCAAAAAAAGAGGAGATGCTTCGGCATGGATGCAGGCATTTCATCTTGGAGAGAAGTGCGGCAGTACATGATGGTTCTTGGTGTGTGCATGCATGTGCATAAATGTGTGTGCAAACTGCTGATTGCTAGGTGATCAAACATGAAACATCACAAAAGTTCTGCTGAGGGGAGTCACTGAGGGAGTAGAAGGGCAGTTTTGATAGGGCCTTGCACTTCTCTAGGTGATGATGGATCGATCCGAAGCTGCTATATGGGGCCTTAAGAGTCAAATTTCTGCTGCATTTTCATAATTTTCATTCTGCTTGTTAGTTGTGTAAAGCTGCATACAAGTTGTCCAATTTGAGCATCTGAGTTCTTGAATTTCCTCACTGTTTTGTTTTTCATTTTCTGACCAAAAAAGAAAATCGCCAAAAAGGAAAAAGGAAAAAAAGAAAAGTTCGCCCAAAAAGGGGAGGAAAATAAAAACGCTGTTCTCAGCGATGCAACAACTATTCAGTAGCCAAAATTGAGAACATCAATACATATTTATGGATGGATCGCAAACACAAAAAGAGGATAAATGAATGTATCAATCCGCAAAATGGATGGCATTCGCGACTCTAAGAAGGTAAAAGGGCTTTTTGGTGGGACGTTTCTTGTTTTGTGTGTTGTCATTCATCCGCGGCGGGCGTTGCACAACGATCCTCTTTACCTACTTTGCTCCGTAACAGGTTGCAGCTGGTGACTTCGCAGTCGGGAGCACCAAGCTCACCGTCCAGTTACGTACGTGGGAGCATTCGACGCCGGCGCTTGGCATCGACATCTGCCAGGTGTTGGATACAAGACTACCAGGTGGCGACACAAACTGCACAGTTGGTTGTTTTTGGTGCCTACGCGTGTGTATGTGTGTGTGTGTGTGTGTTTTGTATAAGCTGCTGGACTTTTTCTGGTCGTGCAGATACTGGAACGACAACACAAGCGACGAAGCAGCAAATTCGAGCAAAGAAGGAAAATCCATTGGAACTATAGAACAGGTTCGAGAATTGCTTTCTTGTTCAAGTATTTCTTTGTTTCCTTTCAGCAATAAGATCACTGCAGAACTTAGACATTGATAGAATCAGGAAGGATCTCCAATAGTCTTCTAAATCGTGAAGGGATTTGCAATAGTTTGCAAAATCGGAAGGAATTGTGATAGTTTGCAGAATCGGGACGCATCGGGAAGTACCTGCTATAATCTGTAGAATCGGAAAGGATTTGTGATAGTCTGCAGAATCGGGAACGATTTGTGATAGTCTTTGGAATCGGGAAGGAGGATTTGCACAAAGAATGGCGGACGTGAATCATGTAGCCAATGGTACGTCGCATGAGGGCTTGACGAAGCCTGTCACTTACGGCGATGTGTTCGGAGCATCGGGGAAGATAGGCGAAGAGGCTGTGACGAACGAGGATGCGGCGCTCATGCAAAGTGCGGAGACCGTTACCCTCGGCAAGACACAGAAGGGAGGCGCTGCGGCGACGATGCAAGCCGCGGCGCAGTTGAACGTTTCGGAGGGCCTTGTTGATAGGGACGCGCACTCGAGCGTCGCCGAAGAGGGCGTCAGTGTTATGGAGATCCTGGTCCCAGGTACGCGTGTGATGAAGATTGTATGGCAACGAGAATCTGATCCTAGTAGATCTGTTGCTCACGGATGTGCTGAGAAGTTTTGTGGCTCCATGGCACTTTGTGGACTGGAACCGCGCTGTAGCAGCAACAGCTTCGGAGTTGCGAAGCGATACCAGGAAAACTGCTCTTGTACGCAATGTCACAGATCCAATACCACTGATGTCAAGAGCTTGTCGGTGTTCTTGCAGGTGCACAAATAGATACGGAATTCCTGGGAGAGCAGCCGGTGATGGGAGCCGTGAAGCCATTGCCGACCGATCCTCTCATTGCTTCAGGGGAAGCTGTAACTATTGGCGAGGTAGGCAATTCATGCATGGTGTGGGAGCAGTGCCAGAGTAGTCTCCTAGTGTAGCAAAATCTAGCTAGCATGTGTTGTTGTTGTTGTTTGAGGAGTCTTGAATTGCGATTTGTGTTCTGTAACTATTGCAACACTCGATGGCAATGAAAACAGGCTCTAGAAGCTGCAGCTGTAGGAGCCGGGGATAAGCCTGTGCAACCGAGCGATGCTCGCGCAATTCAGAGCGCAGAAGCACGTGCTACAGGCATTCCTGGAGGCATTCCAGGTGGTCTCGCAGCTTCTGCTCAGTCTGCCGCTGAGCTAAATCCCCGCGTCACTGATTCTGAGAAGACGACCATCTCCGACATCCTCATGGTATGTATGTGTATTCCAGGAACCCTGTCATCTTTCTAGAGTGTTCTCTGCATTTGTGTAGATGATAATGGAGGTAAAGGAAGAAGCATGCAAGATGCTGCAGTGATTGAAGCTCTGTCTGTACTCATGTTGCAGGATGCAAGTATTGATCTGCCAGTTGACAAAGTGGTGACACAAGAAGATGCTTCCAAAGTGCTGGATGCTGAATTGCGTAACTCCCCGACAGGACAGCCGCAACCAGGAGGAGTAGCTGCCGCGATGCAAGCAGCGGCAGACCTGAATGAGCGTGCAGGTTTGGTGGCACCATCGAGTACAGGCGGACGAAGAGCGTTCCCGAAGGAAGATATCTCTGCAGTGAGCAACGATGTTGAGAATGGGACGTCATCATCACCCACACATACAGGACCAGAGGAGGATCTTCTAGAGGCGGAGACTGCAGAAGCAGCAACAATACCATTACCTCCTACTCCTGCAAACGGGACACTAGCAGCAGCAGCTACGGATGAAGAAGAAGAAGAAGCAACCGAGCCATTGCTCACAAAACCCCTGGAACAAGATGTAGGATTGGAAGCACCAGAAGAAGCACCTAAAGATATTGATCAAGCAGCAGCAGCTGCCACATGAGAGATGGACCTGAAGAAGATCAAAGACCAATTTCTGAAGCACCCAAACTCAAAGCTCACTTCCCAAGGGAGGAGTTTCATCATCATCTACCCACTCAATGGATTCCTTGGTAAGTGAAGTGAGACATGCATATATATATACACACACATATATAGTCAGAGTTCATCATAGTGGTCTTGCTAGCACAGACTTGAACTCTGTGCACAGCATCTGCAGATGCACTATTTGTGCATCTCAGCTCGTTTCAAATAAGCTGAGGCAGGTTTAGTATTATGTAATCTGGTTCATCTTTTCCTTCAAATCTCACAGACTCAAAAACACTGTGCACAGCTACAGTTGTACATGGCATTTGGGTAGCAGCTTCTTACAAACAGGAGGTACCTAGTAATAATTATAAATCTCTGGTCATTTTGTTTCTTGCTTGCACAGATTGTAACTCTCTCATGTGCACAGCTAAAGATGCAAATATCATTTTGTGCCGAAGCAGCAGCTTCTTTAGCAGCAGCTGCAGATGCATTAAATTTGTATACCAGCTTCTTACAAAACGAAGAGGAAGATTGCAGGAAGATTAATAATCTTTTGAAATACATAGGATGATGATATGAATTCACATGATTTTGGGGCAGAACTTGCTGATGATGAGAGGATTTGCGGTCCCCTTCTTTCTCTCTCTTTTGTGCTTGGTTGTGATCTGACAATACATCTTTCTGATTGTGAGTGAATAATTTATAGTAGTCAAAATCAATTTCATTTCCATGTTTCGTCCTTCAATTCATGTTTTTTTTTCCTTTCTTCACAAATTTCCCAAAATCTAACATTGGAAGATATGTATGGGACACATCTATGTTCATACCCAGTTTTAGTGTCTTTATTCCAGGAACTCTTTAGGTTTTCTATTGCCCCAAGCTAATGGAGGTGCATGTGTAGATTTTGGGTACACCCATCCAATTGATGATGGGCTGTTTTGAAATTACCCATCTACTTGTTGGGGTGTCTTCTCAAAACATGAATTTTGGATATAACTGATTTAATCATGCCTCTATATCATTTTTTATTTTTTTTGGTGGTTATCACTTGCCTTTCTGTATCACAGAGGTTTTTCATCACTATGAAATGTACAAAAAATGCATATGACTAATTTTTAAAATGAAATCTGTTTGATAAACATACAAATAATTAGCTTCAATTCCTTTCCTTGAAATCTTATTCAAATGAGATTCTTAAAAAACTGATTTGTAAGATTATCAAGATTATCAAGAATTGATTAAAATAAAACACATCAAATTTTAAATAAATTAAAAAAATTCATATAAATTTTGTTTTTTGAAATATAAATTTCTAAAATGAATTTGATGAAAATTTAATTATTGTAAAAGAAATTCAATAAAGTTTTGATGAAAATGTAATAACAAAAAGCATACTGAAATGAATTTGTAATTTGATTAATTTGTTTGTATTCTTGTTTGTATTCTTTACTATTGCCCTAAGACAGTAGACATATGCATGCATGAATTTAGGTTTTACCAAAGGATGTATGGGGTAAACACAACTGGTTTTAAGGTTTAGTTTGGGCAAGTGCCAGGACCTCATTAGGTACCACTTTTGGTTCATTGCCAGTTCCAACTTGTGACCTTTGGATTACACAAAAGCTTTGCAATTGATTTACACAAGATTGAAAGTTTAACACCAGCAAAGATTAGGAGAAGAATTGAGCATAAAGAAAGAGGGAATACTAAGAGTGAAGATGTGTGAGGACATTGCAAACAGTGACAGAAACAACATGATCACACAAAATTGTAAATCCTTTGTTTGTCCTCTCTCTCCGAAAACAGAGTTTTGGTGGGTTATAGATTTTTGGTATGCAGAAAGTTTTGCTGCTGGTGGAAAGGAAGAAGCAAATGGATTGTAATTGTAAATTAGCTAATACGCCACATATCATGTGCACACCACCTTGTTGCTATACCATGAATGCACTTGTGTGCGAAAGGATATGTGAGTTAATTGAAGGGGGGGAAAAAAAAACCTAATAAAATGAAACCAAAGCTTCTAGCAGCTAAACCATGGTGGTGCAAACACCACGTTTCGTTGTCCAAAAAACTTTGTTCTGAGAGAGAGAGAGAGAGAAAAAGCTAGAAATACTATTTGGAGGTTGTTTGTAAAACACCCAGTAATGATAAAACTGCAGAAGAAGAGTAATCACTAGTTTGATTGTGTGTTTGATCACAATCAGCAGCCAGTTGTAAAAGAAGTTGGATGCTGCTGCTGCTGCTGCTGTAAGCTTGATTTACTAATGGATTGATTGGACAGGATATTGATGGTGGGATTTTTGTTGCTTATGTCAAGAAATCAAAAGGGAATTTGAATCAACAACTCATATGTCTTCTTCTATCTATTATCTTGGTTCAGTCACGGTTAATGACATTTCATTAGAAACTGGGCTGTCATGGGGATTATTTGGTATCTCTGTGTCTGGAGTTGTTGATCCAACTAAACTCCAAGGATCATTCACCGAAACTGGACGTTGAGCAGATTCTAGATGTGGCTCCAAAATAGCCAATATCACCTGCAGACAGCAGAACACACCAAAAAAACACCAGACACCTGTTTGTATCAGAAAAAATGTGTCAACAAAATTATCTGGACTTGCATGCTTTGAGGTCTAAACCACATCGAAGGGATTATTCTCAATTGCATGTGATGGATGATCTAAGATCTCCAATTAATTAAAATATAATTGTTATTTAAATACTAGAAACATCATCATCCTTGGACGAATAATTTAGATTAAAAAAGAATCCTTAATTAATTAATTAAGAAAGAGTTACCTTCATTGAGGGTCGGAACTCTTTCTCATAAGCTGCACACATGATAGCCAGCTCTGCCATGTCTTGATAGATATCCCGGGGATAATTGCCTTCTAGCTGTGCATCTATTATGGTCTCAATCCCTCCTTCTTGTAGCCTTGGTGTAGCCTGCATTGAGAATCAATTGCAAACAACAACATATCAGAGAAAACTATATGCTAAAATTTCAATTTGCAGCGCCTTGAGAGAAGGTAGCAGCTGCCACTAAAGACACAAATTTTGCAGCACACTCAATGAAATTGGTAAAGGGGGTTTATATGTAAGTGTATTCATTCATAGCAGTAAATTCTTGGATTCATTAATTCCATCATCATCGCTCAAAGAGATTCAACTCTGGATGGTTTGTAACTCATGTATGTGGCCCCAAATTTCAGACTGACTGGCTGACAAGCACATGTATGTATGTACCCATTGAACTAGATTATTGAGTTCGTCCCCTTGGCTGTTTCCATTGATAGCTCTTTGGCCAGTTATAAGCTCCAAGAGAACCACACCATAGCTATAAACATCACTGGCCAGTGTGAGTTGCCGTTTCATGAAGTATTGTGGATCAATATACCTGAGCCAAAGACGCCCATCAGATCAACTTGCAAATTTCACGATTTTATTCAAACTTAATAACCAACCCTTCATCAGGGATGCCTGAGAGGTCCAAATTTTCTCTGACTTTCTCTGGAAAGAATCCAAGCTCAAAAAGGTTAACACAAAACCACAGCTTGTAGAAATACATACATGCATGCATGCATATTTATTTATGTATGTATATTTATATATATTTATAAAAGTTAGTGGAATCTTGTAAGATAATAATTTATTATATAAGTAATTACTCACCCAGCAGTGCCAGCCAATCTCGTGGATACATGAGAGAAAAACTCGGGAGTTTCTCTTGAAATACCAAAATCGCTGACTTTTGCAACCAAGTTTTCGTCCAACAAGATGTTGCTGGGCTTCACATCTCGGTGTATCACTGGTGGATCCTGGAGCATTTGTCACAAAAGGAAGAAGAAGAAGATCAATGTCCAACACCCAAATTTGGCAAAAACCAATCAAGGAAAAAACCCATCAATTATTATTTACTAGTTCAAATTGTTTCTTTCTTCTCCAATGGATTTGTTGATTGTGTGTCACCCTTTAAATCCAACAAATTGAAGCACATATATATACAAGTTACAACACAAATATGAAGTTGGTGGTAATTCTACAACTGATCTCATCACTTTTGAAATTGGGTTTTCAAGCAATGGAAAATACTGCAAAGGAGTGGAGGTAATCCAGCCCCCGTGCAATCTGCACTGAAATTTCCAGCCTCTTATACCAATTCAAGTATTTGGCACCCTTTCTTGCTGCAAGACCCACATGCCAAAATACAGAAACAAGCCTGGTTCAGCTCAACAATTTGCGTCAGAATCCCAGCAGCATTTCAGTACCACTCAAATCAGGAAAGTTACCATAAACAATCTAGACTTTGACGCTGCAAATGTTTGGAAATTTTATCATCAAAATCCAGTTGACTCTGCAGATATTCTACTTACTGAAAAGATGCCCGTGCAGGTTCCCATTTTTCATGTACTCATACACCAGTATCTGTACCCACCCAGATGAAAAAACTTTCAATGAGTACCTTGAAGCCAAGGGTTTCAATGAGTACCTTAAACTCTAAACCCTAAACCCTTGGGCTTCTGCCTCAACAGATGGCAGAAATTAAGTCTACTTATACAGTTAAATTTTCCTATTTAGGAGAACTCGGTTGCGGTTTGCCACTGTAAACCAAACCTGGAAACGTGGGAAAAGGGGAACAACAAACCTACCTGCAAGTGGCTTTCATCACAGAATCCCTCCAAGCGCACCAAGTTCTTGTGATGCAACCGACTTAGTAGCAGCACCTGCCACAAAGAATTTGAGGGAATTGTTGTGTCATGAGTACATGAAATCATGAACAAAATGCAAGTGTTTTTGAGGTGTTTCTAGGAGTGAACATGCACCGTGTATGTGTATTTAGTGATGGACAAAAGAATGGAAAACCAAGCAAATTTTCAGGTTACATAACCTGGCAATTATGGAACACCAGAAAATACAATATCAGCAACAATCAAGCAACTACTCTTTCTAGAGATTTGAGAAAGGCAGTTAGTAGGCACAACAATATGTTGATGGATTCATGAACTGGTCACAACAATTTCATCTCCTCATGCTATTGATTACAAAGAAGAATTTTCGTATCAAGTGTGGAATTTGCAGAAATGAGAGTGGTCCAAAACATTTGTATGTGCACTTGTATGTAACATACCTCATTCTTGAACTCAGATTGGCTTTCAGGAGTATATGCAAAGCCTGAACCACGTTTAATGGCTAAGGTCCTGCCATCAGGAAATGTCCCAATAAACACTTTCCCAAATCCTCCTGACCCAATCTCGTGTTCTTTGTCGAACCCATTTGTTGCTTTTGCTAGATCTTGCAAGTTGAATCGCTTAACCCCCTTGGGAGCTTCCCAAGTTTGAACATCATGTGCTGGTTTCCCCACATGCACACACACACAAATGAAACAAATTGTTGATAAACTTACTTAATACATCAATGTGTGCAAAATATATATTGAAAGATTTTTCCAAGCTTTTTTTCAAGTTTACAAGCATCTTCCATTAATCATTTCTGGATCTTTCTTCCACAAGATGATCATGAAACTCCTCCCAAACTTGTCATATTTACCTCTGGAAACAAGTAACACAGAAAAGGTAGCTAGTACTAGGTACTTCCCACTAGGTGGTACCACTCAAGCATGGGTAGTAAATCCACATGCTAAGATTGATAACAACCCTTTTGCTATCACAATTCAATAGGGTTTTAACAAATCCTCTTTAAAATTACAATTGAAATAGTCGTGATCAGGTTTGTAAAATTGTTGTTGTTTTCGGCGCATCCACAAGAACAAGAAAATGGCCATTGCAAGAAGCACCACCACTGCTGCAATGCAAATTCCCACCACAGCTCCTGCTGGAAACTTTTTGGATGTCGATGATTGAACTGCACACAAGAAAGACGCAGAGCAATTTTATTCCCAGTTTAAATCATTATCACTCAAAATTGTTGGCCCCCCCCCTTTCAGATCACTTGTACAATCATAACACTAGATAGAGAGCACTGGGAAAGTGCACACTTTGTACTACCCTAGCTCAAAGAACAAAGACAGAGTTTACGTTGTTGCATGGATGCATAATCAATCACACTTCGAGCTAATCCAAGATGGAAATTTTGTGCTATGAGTTGGGATTTGGGTATAGAACCTTGATAGCAAATGCAGAGAGTGGAGTTGATGAGATATTGGTTTGGAGGACAAGGTGGACACTCTGCCAAAAAAATTGTGGTGAGGAAAAATATTGAAAAATTATTATAGTGTTGTTTGCATTAAAAAGATGGGTGCAAAAGAGCAGCAAAACAAAAAGTCTTAAAGGTTGAGATCCATTTTGAGAACTAGGAGGGATGATGGACATGCTCAAGTGATTTTTTTAAAGCATCACTACAAGAAAATAGTGTCCTTTTCAACCCGATGAAACGACTTGGGTTTGGGTTTAGCAACTTGGGTTTTGCACAACCAGATTCAGCTCACCATTTGCAGCTACGTATCGTTGGAAGGCTTGGCAATTGAGTACCCCAGCTGTACAATACGTGTCTGTACCAGTCTGGTCCGTAGAGTTACTAAAACAATTTCCATAGATTTTAGAGTCCCTGTAACAACACCACATTTCCAAAGATACCCAAGTTTTGATTTGAAAAGAGTTTTGATTATTCTTCGTTTCTGCTAGACGTTACAATTACACTGTTGTTGGGTTTAGGGTTTAGGGTTTAGTACCAATTTAGGGGTGCTACCGATTTCTGACAAAATGGCCAAAGATTATTATACAAGTTGGGTAGGTGGGGGGAGAGACTGGTCCAGTGACATGCACATACCATGCTAGGGTTGGGCCAAGCAAAGGCTTGTTTCCTGTGAAGTAGTTGCAGTCAAGTCCTCTGCAAAAATTATCAGAGAAAAGCCAAAATAGTTTACTCTCCAATTCAGATCTCAAGTCCCGGGCCAAAAAACGCAAACAAAAAGTCTAATTTTTCCCACAGTTTGAGTGGGCTTACACTTCAGTAGCTTTCGTGTTTGTGTTGTTTATAGAGGGAAGTTGTCCGTAGAGCTGGTTGTCACTAATGAACCTGCTTGAAAATTTAAGAGGATTAGGGCTTTATATCGATCTCAAATTTTACTTTACCCAAATGCTATACAATTGATACATTCGAGAAACATTGTTGTATACATACATCACACATTTTTCAACAATAAATATTAGTTTAAACCATTGTAAAACATGTAAAACTACGTAGTGATTTAATACAAAAAAACTCACTCTTAATTTAAATTTAGTTTAAACCATTTTAAAACGATGTAAAACTAAGTAGTGATTTAATACAAAAGAATTTCTCTCTTGATTTAAATTTAGTTTAAACCATTTCAAAACCATGTAAAACGAAGTAGTGATTTAATACAAAAGAATTTCTCTCTTGATTTAAATTTAGTTTAAACGATTTCAAAACATGTAAAACCAAGTAGTGATTTAATACCATTTTTTTCACTCCTAATAAATTAAGGGAATGGACTCCATCGTGCATGCTAATTCATTACAAGAAGAGTAACGGCTCACAAGTGTGGACTTACAAATGAGAAAGATTGTTCAGCCCGAGTAACCAAGGTTCAACGGTTGAATACAGATAGTTTGCCTCTAAATCACTGAGAAAAATTATCAACATAATGTATTAGTAACCATGATTAGTGTGCATCTTGTGAAAGCCACATTCATTTGCAATTAGAGCACACGATTCAAGAGCTTTCTCATGGATCCTACTTGTAAGAAGACCATTGAGACTTTTGGATTTGACAATGTAAAAGAAAGCCTGAAAGCCTCTGAATTAGACACACTCACTCTCTCTCTCACTAACATCCGGTGGAAGACGTAGTAGCAAACTTGAGAATTATGGGTGATCTTGTAATTGGACAAGAACGTAATTTTCAAGGGAATTAATTCATGGGTTACGTACAAAACATAAATGCTGGTGAGGGCCTTCCATTCTTGAGGGATTGGTCCGGTAAACGCATTTGAGTTTAAGTACCTGCTCAATTTTACATCACACAGCTGAATTGTTTAACATGTTGCAATTGGGTCGCAGAATTTAATTTGTCTTTCAAGAGTCCAAAATTATACAAAAGAAATATGGGTTTAAAACTGGATTGCAAAACATTGTCCTTTTTCAAGTGTCCAAGTTTACACAAAGAAATCATAGGTTGAAAAATAAACTTAACATTAGAGTTATCCATAAAGTCTTCACCCTCTCTTTCAGTGGTATCCGCAAAGTAAGGAAATTTTAGTAAATCTCAATACGAAATGCTGAAACTCAGCATTTAATGCACAAGGTTCGAGAGTATAATAGTAGTTGTATTGGTAGGAGCAGTGAAAATATATGCAGTGGCAGTGGAGGCCCTCAGGATAAAGGAAAGACAGGATGAAACTCAATTTACCACCAAAATTGGTGGAAAAACTTGTTTGGGTTCCTGTTATTTCGTTTTGTAAAATTTTCATTCCCAGTTATACGTTTGATGCCCTATTATGCCAAAATTGGCTGTTCTCACCCCCCCAATCGCATGACTTTACAGATAACTCTATCTAATGTCGACAAATTTTAAGGTGGGTCAAGTTACAATAGTGCTAGTGCTTACAGTCTCTGTAGATGTACCAGCTTTCCAATCTCAGCAGGGAGAGGACCCCAAAGGTTGCATTTCTCACAATTGCTTCAAACAAACATCACATGTCCAAGGTTGATGAGTACTTTAAGCACATATACACAATTAATCATGCCATAATGTTGTTGCTCAAGATTGCGACTATGTTGCTCTTCATTCATGTAAAATTTTTTAAAAAAAATTAATCTTGTTTTTAAAAAAAATCTTTGGGGCTATATATTAGTATGCACTAGATCAAAGACACCGTATTCAAAATTGACCTTCAAATCTACCACAGCACTGAATCAATGTCCCAAGCAATCTCAAGCAAATCTGGAGAGAGAGAGAGAGAGAGAGAGAGAGAGAGAGAGAGAGAGCATATATAGTACACTGGAGGAGGAGAAGGAAGCAATGGCAAGCAAATGAGTCAATACTCACAAATAAGTCAAGTTCCCGAGGTTGCCCAACTCTGGTGGAAGCATTGAGTTGAAATTATTTCCCCATATTGTGCTGCTCCAGAGTACACATATACATATGTATCAGGCAGTTGTGATCCAAGTACTACCTTCTCAAACATCTAGTTGGAGACGATGGTTGTTGTTGCACCATAAAGGCTATGAAAATATAACAAACCCAAAACAGCTCTCTCTCTCTCTCAGATAACCAAAATCCTAATATGAATTGCATATATCACAAGAATGTCATGTTTTGCTCAACAATGAAAATATAACAAACCCAAAACACATGTTTCTCTCAAAATACCGAAATTCTAGAAGGAATGGCACATTGCCAAAACTGTTGTTATATTGGCTTGACAATGCAAGAACACATTGCAGGGAACGTAGGTATGTATAAAACCCCACTTACAGCTCCCTTAAGCTTATCATGGTTGCCACCTCTGACGGTATGGGACCAGTGAAGGAGTTATTCCCCAACCATCTGTCAACCGATATAATCAAACCATAGTAGTGATGATCATCCATATGCCACACTAAGAATCAAGAAAAAAAATGTTACATTACATTCAACGACATATGCTTTTTTTTCTTAGCTTTATATGTGATGAATGTGATGGGTGGTGTGATGGGTGTTCAATGGTGAACAAGAAGATGTTGCAAAAAAATTTCTATTGCAAACCCACAAATCCCACAATATGATCCAACATTTTCTAACAAGTCTATAGTTTTCTAGATTCAAAGGATCTTGTTGAGCATGAAGGGGAGAAAATGACGCACAGAATTTCAAGCTTTGTGAGGTTTGTAAGCAATGGAAATGGTCCTGGAATCAAACAATTGTCGGTTTTCCTGCAGTCATCAAAAAGGCAGATTCAAGTCCCATTTCTAAGTCCATTGAGACATACTGCAAGCATTATGTCTTGATGCTAATAGGCGTTAGTAGCTGTACCACTTTCAACAACACAAGCAAAAGATTTGCATTCAAAGTCAATAGTAAAAGATTTGGCATCCAAATCCAATACCAAATTGAGCCACTTACAAGACAACAAGGTTGGTGAGGTTGAAAAGAACTTCTGGGTATGAGTGCACACCCAAGACATCGAATGATGTATACCTGTGAGAAAAAAGGAACAGAAATTCATATGAGGATCTTTATGTATATACATCCAGAAATTGATAATAAGAAAGTGCAAAGCATTGTGCTTGGAGCAAGACCAAAAAGGGAAAAAAAGAAAAAAAAAAATCTATTGACACAGGACTCCAGAAGAGAAGTCGTAGGATGTCAACAAGCTGCTTACAGCTCTTGAAGAGTTGGCTGTAATGGAGCAAGTGCAGATAAGTCCCCATTGACTGCATTCACTCGCACATCCTTGTTTTTGACATTGCCAATGTCCAAGCTCTGCAAAGATGTCAGATTGCCAATGGCTACGGGTACCGGCCCTTGCAATCCAGTGTTTGACAGGTTCCTGCACCACACCACCCCATCCATTTATTTGAACATCTTCACATGGATCTCCATGAATTGGAATTCTCATGAAAATTCAAGGAGATATCAAAGTCTCGAATGTTACACATACAAAGTGATGTCTAGAATCTCAGAGAGAGAGACACAGAGAGAGAGAGAAAGACAGAGTGAGCTGAATTTCATGGACTTGGTTTGTGATTATCAAGTCAGAATCGAGGGAAAAAAATTTGTTTCCTGAGAGAGAGAGAGAGAGAGAGAGAGCTGCTCACAAAGCAACAATAGAGATGGCATTCAGGTCACAGGTCACCAAGGTCCAGTTAGCTCGACAAGGATCAGTTCCTGGCACCCATGAGACTGGCACATCACCATTCCAGTCTCTGACCACCTCCAACAAGAAATCACCTGCAATACACATGATGGACATCAGGAATCCCATGGGCACTGCAGCAATTACACAGAACCAATTGATCCCCGAAAAGAAACAACACTCCTTGCCAGAAAAAAAATTCCTTGCTGAAAATTTCAGCTAATCTCTCACACCCATGTATGATGATTACATACTCCCCCCACTTAGAGCTCTTCCCCTGACAAAAATCTACTCACTGGTACAGATCAAAATTTCTTCAAAAACTAAATTACAATTAAGATCAAGCACCCACCCATCACTTTAGAAACTTCTGACAAGAACTCATTTGAGCGCAAATCTCAAAATAGATGATAATACATGCCAGCAGCAGCAGCAATGGGATTTTTTTGTAAGCTTGCAAGAAAACTACTTCCCATGACATGGCCATTGATGCTCAAGAAAGCTCAAACTACTAGTTTAGTAAACAAGAATCAGTTCACAGCTTCTGTCTGGTTCCACATGATCGCCTACCTTCTGCAGGAGTGGCATATGAGCAGATGCAGTACAAGGGACTGATGAGAATTAACAGCAGCAATGAAACATGAGATACTGCAATCCGCCATGAAACTCCTGACATGATCTCGTAGCCAATTTTGCATGAGATCTTGCTAGTTTTTTTCACAATTCCACAAAACTTTTGCCAAAATTTGTTGCTGGTAGAGCACTTCTGCTACTGCTGCTCAGATTGATCACTCTTGCTGCACAAGTGAGTGATCAAGCTGCTTGCTTCTTCACACACACATCAATCACAATTCAACAAAACATATTTTTTGCATGAGATTCTTGCAAGCAAGTTACATCAAGTACTTAAAACTAGTTTTTTTTTCTTATGCCAACTGCTAATGGGTAGTTCCCACTTTTCCAATTTTGCAGCTGAGATTGATCACTTGCTGCAACTTACACTTTGAGCTTTGTAGCTTCTTCACACCCAATTCAACAGAACCATGCAAACCTGCAACTCTCTCTCTCTCTCTCTCTCTCCCCTAGATTATACCACCAAAAAAAAAGACTTAAATAATTTTCTGGGAGAAGAATATCATTTTAGAGGAAAAAAAAAAAGGTTTTTTTTTTTTTTTTTTTTTTTAGGTTGTCTTCATTTTTTTTCTTTGACTCCATTGAAAGTACAATAGAAATGAAAATGCCAATTTTAGAAGTCTCTGGGCAAAAT
>Ga0116231_10005441_pt1 | contig 25082 bp, 21 predicted proteins | sample S1TSphgellanicum_2_FD_89695 | JGI IMG/M metagenome (GOLD analysis project Ga0116231, IMG submission 89695) | Host-associated microbial communities from peat moss isolated from Minnesota, USA - S1T2_Fd - Sphagnum magellanicum MG | ecosystem: Host-associated > Plants > Peat moss > Unclassified... | reverse complement strand
TTATTTTTTAAAAAATAATATTTTTACCCCCTCAACTTCTCCTCCTTCTTTTTTTTTTTTTTTTTATTTTCCCCCCCCCCCCCCCCCCCAGATTTTTAAGGATGGATAGTGGTAAGTTTTTTCATAAAAGGACCATAAAATATAAAAGGATAAGGCATTTGGAGGGGAACTTGAATGTTCACAAATGTGAAAAGAAAGTAAAAAGTTGAAGTACACAAACAAGGTGTACCTGGGTGACTATTAAGGGGCAAAATATAAAGACCCTAAAATAACATTTGTTGCATATTCATTTACATTCTAATTGATCAATTGAGTATTTGATTGTAGTGTGAGATTATAATTCTTCAATGTGGCTCAAATAGCAAATGGGTTGATGTGAAAAATAGAATTGGGTGGGAAAGTAATTTCAATACCCATTCTTAATTCCATTTACCCAACATTATGTCATAAGGTTATTTTGTTTAGTTATCCATAAGATAAAATTATATGTCATGTGTTTAATTAATATTATCTTATTGAGGGGTGAATGCATGCTACACTGGAAATCAAAAAAGAATCACAATTTGAAAATTTTCAATATGTGTGTAACTTTGATATATTATGGTGAATGTTTGGAAAACATTTTGTAATTAAGATTTTCAATTAATGATGGTTTACATCCCAAGATATCATTGTATCATAGAATTGAAGCACATATTGAACAAATTAATGATTAATTGGAATACATTTTCACTTTCAAACAACTCTATCAAAATGCTAAAATTGTAAAAAAATATTACAAAGGATTAAATTTAATGGTGGTTTATTTATAAAATTTTGCACCCGTAAAAAGAAAATTACGAAAAAAAATTTCTTCACCAAATTTCTCAATTTCTTTTCAAGTTGTGAAGTTCATATTTATTTTTCTTAAAACACTTGTTAATATATCATGTTATGATAATGATGATTGTGATCTTTTTAAGTTGTAAAATGTTCTTTCATTGAAGATGTAATTGAATTAAATGTTGTTTTTACCATTTTACATAAAAAGAATGAAATTTCAAAATTAATAAAAAAATTAGTGATATTTTGTCAAATAAGGGTTCTAGATCAATGTTTATAAAATTATTGATGTACTTTTACACAATGATACAACTATTAATCAATTGCTTATTGATGGGTTTAATAATTTATTTTATGTTTGAAAATCAAATTAACCTCATGTGATCTCCAAAAATTTCAAAGTGAATGAAATTTTACATGTTAATATTTTGTATATTATATGGAATCCTAGTTTCCCCTAAAATTATCTACACTATACCATGCATCTACCATGAAAATTATGCATGAACCTCATAGATGGGGAACCCTAATCACAAAACCCAAAAATCTTTTTGAAGCATTGTTATAGTTGGTTGGTCCCATCCAAAGGTTATATTCATCCTATTAATTCCAAAGTCTTTTTTAATCGAAGTATGACCATTCAATGTAGAAAAATTGAGATATAACTAAAATAGGAATTGAAGGTTGAAGAATTCAACATGAGTTTCACAATGAAGGTTTGAGATTTGGAACTCAAAAGTTCATCACAAGGTCACAAGGAGTTCATGAATACATGAACTTTGAAAACAAACTAAGAAGGAAAACTTGCTTATTGTAAAAAAAGTCATCTTCATCTAACTTCAACCTTATGACTCACACCATACTTCCTTTTACACACCATGCTTTCTACATTCATTGTTTTTGACCAAAACATATCACATGATTTGGGACATGCTCAAAGTTCATTGCCATCTTACAACTTTGACCCACCATGATCTCCCCATGATCTGAGATTGGACCCATGTGCATTGAACAATTGCCAAATGAAGTTACTTGGGTTTCCTACTATTAACTAGATCCTAGTAATTGGATCAATGAAATCACATGTTGGTCAACGATTTAGCCCCACTTTCCATCATTGTTCATTAAGAGGAATGAAAGACCATACCAAGGTGTAGTTAGTAAGGTGAAAACAAGAATTTGTGTAAGATGGGAAAGTTGGAACATTCTCTTAAATTTTTTTTTGATATTATTTCAAATTTCAATCATCAAGATTTAGAATGGATATCTTTGCATCATCAAGTCTTGATTTGGTGCTCAAGATTTTATGTTTCTTTACTTGATTTGCATTTCCACTTTTGTGAGTTCACAATCTCATTAAGTGCTTCAATAGACCACTTTTAACATTTGCACAATTTGGTGTATAACTTAGTTACAATCATCAAACTTGGATCAGAAACATTTGAATTGTATGGTATTAATTATGGAAATTGAATTCAATGGCAATAGTATGTTTACTTTGTGTACTATTTGAAATGAAATTTAAATTAGGGAATTTTTTTTTGGAAAACATTCACACAAATTTGACCCTCTAATGTCATATGGTAATGTATTATCTAACCAAAGAGTAATAATAAATAGGCTTGTTTATTTTATACATGTGAAAAAAAGAAAATTACATAGAACTTAACAATTCCAAATTAGCGATTCCCCCATATTAACAAACTACAAAGACTTTATGTTTCCATCAACATGGATCAACAATTTACTCAATTACTTTGTAATATTGGGGTTAGTTATGCTTCATATAAAGTGGTAATGAGACCTAAACATTTGCTCATAAACTTAATATATTTAGACATAGTCATCAAATAGAAAAAGCAATAATTTACATTTTTAAACCTTGAGAATTAATTAAATTATCAATTAAATATCAATTTCAGAGTATGCATATAATCACCAACATAAAAAAAGGCTATATATTTTTTTGCAATTATGCAATCCCCCTAAAATGAATGTTTGATTTTTATTGTTACTCATAGTAATGTAATCAATGTTTTAGCATAATATGACCAAAATGCTTAGATAGAGCACAACTTTTTTGACAAACGCCTTTGCTAAATCATGATTGTTTCAAGACCATGTGTCAAGTATAAACTATAATTCCAAACAACTAATGCTTTAAAAATTACCATAGTGCTTTGGGGTATAGTGTGTTTTTCCAACACCTTTTGCCCATAGTTTTTCAACAAAAAATTGGGAAATTCTTGGATTTTTGTTTTTTTGGGTCTTTCTAGTGTAATTTTGATTATTTTCTCTAATTTTTCAAAAAAATTCGCCAAGTTTTCAATATTGCCAATTTTTTTTGGAAAAAAAAATGGTTAGGAGATTTGATACTATTTATATTATTTGTAAAATCCTGAAATTTGCAAAAAATACTTTTCTCAAAGAACAAAACATTGTGAGGGAAAATAAAGAAATGACATCATTGACAAATTATCTTTTGACAAAGAATAGACTCCATTTAATTAATTAGTTAATATTCAACAGACATTTGTTGAAGCTGCCCATGTACTAAGGTTAGCATAGATGGGGGGGGGATTTTTTTGGGGGTTTTTTTTTTCCTTGTTCCCAATGTGTTTCCATCATGTTCCCAAGTTGTTCCCTGAGACGTTCCCAATAGCACCGAGCAGGGCACGGTAAATTGTAATGCATGAAGGAGAGAAAGGAGTGAAAACAGGCTTCAGAAGTGGGGTAGGTATAACTCCAGCGAACTTCTTTCCAGCGTTTGTTGTCGGGATTATGTGCCTGACGGTACCATTTGAGCTCGCATGTGGTGCGGTGCGGTGTGGTGTGAGACTAAATTGGTTGTTGTAAACACTGTAGAGATTCCTCTAGACATGTCCCCCCCGCTGTTGATTTCGTGTGCATGCCAGTAGGCTTATAGGGCTGCAGCCGCGGCAAGCTGAAGCAGAAGCGGCGCGCAACTATCTAGGGTATTTCACATTGTGCTGCACGAGGATGCTGCATGCAGGCGTCCATCATCAGCATCAATCCTATCCGTGTAGTGTTCTTTCCAGCAATGACCCGGATCCCTTCCCCTCTTGCTATATAAAGTCTGTCCTTCCGCTCCAACTTTGCTCACATTTCTCTCTCTCTTTGTCTCTCTCTCTCTCTCTCTCTCTCTCTCTCGTCCATGCGCTCCAGCTTTCACTGCTCCTGTGTTCCGCTGCGTTTCCATCAGCTACCACCTCAGTACGAAACTGGAATGTTAGACCATGTGATCGCCTCTTATATTTCACACTTTGTTCTTCTACGTGGTCCAGTACCCGTGCGCATGCGCACTTGGAGACAAGCAAATGCCGTCGAGACCATTAAGAGCACTTTCATGCTCTTAAGGTGCCGATCGATGTTCTTGGCGCAGAGACGACTTCTCTTGAAGAAGATTGGCTGTCCATTTCCGTTGCCTCCATCCGCGTCACCGTTGGGCGCTAGATTGCCCACCTCACGTGCTGAGACTTTGCTGGGATATGACGCAGGAGGGTTGCCAAATGCCCGAAGTTGTCGGGTACCGGCGGTGGAATCCTGCAAGAACCTCGAGGTTATCTTTGCGTAGGCGAGAAGAGTTTGTGGAACACTGCTGTGAGGAATGCTGCATGGCCCGAACCTAGCTCTGGTAGTTGTAATTCTCCTTATATGGGGGTTTAATTACACGCCATCCAGCTTCGGACCAGGCTTCATTCCCCTCAGCAGCGATCCACTCTGTGAGATTCGTAGTGAATACATCAAGTCGGATCTTGACTTCTTCAACTTACCCTTTGTCATGAAACGCTGGATGATTGATTTCTCACTGCTCTGCTGGACTGTGGATACTTCGATCATCATCTTTGAGAATGATTCCACGGATCGTTCTTCGTGGTAGATTCAGATGCCATAATCATGTGTAAGATACTTGCTCCGATCATGTTTCTGCAAATCTTTCAGGTGAATCATGGTGGCCGATCTCTTCCTCCCACATGCATTTTCTTTCTGTTGTCAGCTGCTCAAGTTTATTGCAGGGGGCCATCGTCGACAAGATATTGCTAGGAGAGGTTTTCAAGACTCCCACGAATATCCGTGCAGGGACAACACTCTACCGTGTTTTCGTGTGGAGGATACCATGAATTGATCATGTGCACCCCGAAAAGACAAAACCGCGGCAGGTTGTGTTTGGGACTATGGGTTGGAACTTGGAACTTGGCTGCATAAAAAAGAGGTGTGACTTGCAATTCTCTATCTATACATCATCTGCGTGCTCCGCTCCTTTCAAATCCCATCTAACTACGTGAGGTGATTCGATTTTGTGATGATTATGATCTTCCGTCCATCATGTAGATGTATTGTCTTACTCATGTACAAAACTTTGTGAAAAAAATGCGCGGATGTTGTGAACCGTGAACGAAGAAACTCGCAGGTGTTGTCGAAATTGCAATGTCTCAACGACGTGATCTCTAGACGTAGGTGCTCGAGCAGAGCAGCAGTCTTTACATACTTACCAGCCGGTTTGCAGTTTGAATATGTTGCTGGTGCTCAATGATTTAATGAGAGAATATGTGCACGCTGATTGAGCGATTGGAATTGTCGTCATCGCATGGAGGATCGGTTGATTGCTTCCGGCAAGACGCGGCCGTGCGCTGCCGGAAAAGAAGTGCGGCTGCATAGGTGTTATTTCGTTCAAAGAGATCCCTTCCGCAGTCTTCATTGACCACCATTCTTCAAGGGGCAGGTAAGTAATGACATCTTTCCATTAGGATTCTGTGATCACAGCAGCTTCGCTGAGATGAGATTCTGTGATCACAGTTTTTTCAGCAAGCTGTGCTCGCAGCCATCTCATCTCAAAGCTCTACCGGTCAAGGATGCTGATCACAACAGCTTTCCATTATGTCTTTTCAGCAAGCTCTGCTCATAGTCATCTCATCTCACAGCTCTACCGGCTAAGCATCGACTAATTGCTGAGGTTGTGAGTCAAACTGTGACTCACTACAAAGTGGCATATGTTTTTTTTTCATGTGAACGTCTGTTCCTAGACATGATCAACTACATACTTTCAACGCACTTGCAGCTCTCCAATGGAGAACCAGTGTCCCTGCAGCAAGAAACAAGGCTTTATGTCAGTGGCTTTCCATTAGGCTGGTTGATCAGAGCATATTGAGTGTATCTTGAACACAACAGCCTAATGGAAAGAGAGCCTAAGACTTGCTATTATCATCCTGATATTGGACTGGTACATAAGTCTGGTACGTAAGTCTTGCTCCAAGTTCCGTGTACACTAGAGCCTCTCGATGCCAGCAGTCTACTGTAGGTGCAAATGTTTCACGTCTGGCCTCGACGAGGTCTGGAATATAAGCATGTTCATTAAAAACCAAGAAACCGGTCGCCTACTTAGCTGTGTTATTGGTGCCACGATCCATCTCGTCACCTAGCTTCAGGCATGCATAACGAATCCATGGTCAACTTCATCCACATATGTTTCTCTTCAAATTTGCAGGGTCCTGAACGTGATTCGAATCCGTCTCCCAGTTTCGAGTTCTTGATTTTGTCGGGAGACCCTCTTGGTACCGAAAGAGCGGTTGGACATTATTCTGTTGAGTTGCCATAGGAACATATGTCAATGGACACTGTTTCCCATGGGTACCCCGTTTGTAGAGTAGAGCCAAGAATAGTGCACATTTAGGTGTGTTGCACACGTACCCCGGGGGCTTAGGGGGGATTTCTCTTTTAGAACCAAAAGGGCTCACAATCTGAAGCCTCACAATCTGGATACATTGTTCATCCCAAAAGTCTAGTAAGTAAAACATAGAGCCGCTTACCTCAAATAACAGAGAGTTGAGTAGGATATCCAATACAGGGTTCTGTGATGTGCACATGTGAATGGTGCTGCATTCGGTTTTGCACACTTGCATCATGTGACTGTGGCACAGACATGAACTAATTTGACCAAGTTATGATCATTGTTCTTCTTGTAAAGTGCTTCAAGGTAATGGAGTGAACACCAGCCAGGAAAAAATAAATGAGAAGTTTTCTGTAGAGTGCAAGCTGGTGCTCTTGCTTGTAATCTGCATGCTCAAGGTATATCAACCCGGATAATACAGTTCTAATCTGTAACCCTTGTGTTTGTAGACATTGTGCTTTGTTTCTTATTTGCGGTTATTTGACTGCACACCACTAAGGAAGCATTTTGGATTGATAGGTGGCAGTGGCAGCATCATCTCAGCCTCCAGTCAATTGGGTGCCTAAGGGGGGTTTCATGTGTGGGGTTGCAGGGAGTGTAGTAGGTGAAAGTAGAGGGAGGATGCACAATCACAGCAATGCAATGCAGTGGACAGCCATCACAATGTCCACTGCAGGTACTCAACCCCAAGTCGAGCCTGCATTTCACAAAAGTTGTGATGATCTAAGGTGAAAGATACAGTAGAACAGAAAAACAGGAAGGATAAGGACCTCAATGTCAGTAGCATGAGAATTGCAACCAATATCACACAGAGCTAGCTACTTGTTCAAGCTTGTACTTGTGGACTTGAAATTTCCTAGAGTTTTTCAACATTTACAGTGCCAATCAGGCTCTGAAGGAGAGTTCAACCTAGCAGAGTGTTTCTTGATGGCTGCATCAGCAGCCATCAATGTGACCATGTCCTTACAAAATGCTACCCTGACAAATCGCTCCAGATAGACTCCATTACCAGATATGGCAGCCATATCCAACCCTTGCTCAGACATATGAAGTTTGTCTGCAGAGGCAGGATGATCCTGAATAGCAGGCATTGTAGTCCAGTTTTTTTGGTGGAAAAACCCACAACCTGGTACTATAGCTACACCCGCTTCTTTGATCAATTCTGCCACATAATCAACCTGCATCACACACCACTACAAAGTGTTAATTGTCTTCACAAGTATCAAGTTTGCAATCATCATATAAGTTCTAGCAAACCCAAAGCAAGCAGAAGCTCTGATGTCCAAACCTTGGGACCATTTCTGTAGCTGTTTCCCCTGTTCTATGCTGTTTTATTGGAGCCCACAAACCCATCAAACTGTAGTAAATTTTTTGGAGAAAGCTTTAGAAAAAGAAAGAACTCATAAGACTGCTGCCCTTCAACCCCATATACATAATATCCACATCTTGGGAGATACAGCTGCCCTTCAAGAAACAGATCCAAGGATAGATGGATCAGGGTGTTTGCTTACATCATTTAGTGGACATTTGTCTGGAAGCTGAGCAAATACAAAGAAGGAGCCTTGTGGTTTCAAGAAATTGGAAAAGCCAGCTTGTACGAGCATGTTGCAGACAAAATCCCTCCTCTCTTTGTACTCCTGTACAATGCAAATACAACAAGAAACTTTAATTTTCCAATTTGGATGCAGACCTTTGCCTGGTTCAGAGAAGATGATCCCTAGAAACAGACCTGCTGCAGTTGCGCATAAAAGCTTGGGGAGCTCTGGAGAGCAACAAGGGCCGCCTCTTGAAAGGGAGCTGGGGCAGAGTCAGTGAGCTTCACATGAATGTTTTGAATCGCCGCATTTATGACTGCTGGTGCGATTGCCCACCCAACTCGCCAACCTTCCATCACAGACGTGAAAAGGTAAGCTCAAACCCATGGAAGTAAAGTACTAGCTCATTTGCTCAGCCATCCAAGTTCCCAGGGTAGGACTTTCTGCAACAACTCTTGCTGAGTAACTAATACAGGTAAGAGCATCAGTTCCATCAATTCCACTTTAAGCAGAGCAAAATAAAATGAACCTGTCACGCTAAATGTCTTGGAGAGAGAAGAGGTCACAATTGTTCGTTGCTGCATGCCTGGAAAAGATGCCAAGCTTATATGCTTGGACTCCTCAAAGGTTATATGTTCATACACCTGACATCATCCCAGAATAGTGAGAAAAGCTTCTGAGATTCATGCATAAATGTCAATTCAGACTTGTGCTCTTCAACTACCCACAATGTCAAGAGGTTTGGAATGAAAGTAGAGAAATTCCAAAGACATCAATGACACATTATCAGCATAACAATTCGGTTATGGAAAAATCAGGACTTTCAAATCAATGTCCACAGAAGCTAACAGAAGTTCAAAGAAAAAAATGGAATTTTTTTTATTCAAGTGAACAAGGTTGATGAGAAACTTGGTTGTACCTCATCAGTGATGGCAAGGCAATCATATTTGCAGCACAATGCAGCTATGGCACCAAGCTCATAGTGGCTGAACACCTTACCTGTTGGATTGTGAGGACTGCAGCAGCAACAAGTTACAGGTTGCAGAAGATACCTTGGCACCATAGATTCATACTGAAGATGCTGCTAGCAGCATAGGGAAGGCAGAAAACAAAAAAATACAGGACTTCTCATGTATCACAGATGCAGGAAGAAATACCTACCTGTTCACAATAATGGCCTTTGTGCAAGGGCCAAATGCATTTTCCAACTTCTTCACATCCAAGCTCCAGTGAGGTGGATCCAATGCAACATACCTCTGGTTTTATTATCAAGAGACAGTCAGTCCATTACTGAGCTTTAAACCCAGTTTGTTTGCCATTTGCTCAATTTGGTCCTACATAATCAAGCAATGATGAGAAACAAGTGCAAAATCCTGACATCATTGCTGCTTGTCTATGTGCACACAAATGTAGAAATCATGAGAAAGAGCTAGCTAATGCTGAAGACTTACAGGTATTCCACCTGCTAGTATAACGCATGCTTCATATGTCTCATATGCTGGATCTAGAAGCACAACCTCATCACCACTCTCCACCACTGCATAAAATTGTGGAAATTATTCAAAACAAGAAGGAAGATCACTTTTACATTCATGGTGGGTGTTGAGCAAGAATTGTGCAGTCAAGCTCTATGCATCTCACACATTGCGAATCTGTGGCAGGGTTGAAGCAAGCAAACCAGCAAAGACAGAAGCTGCCATAGCTTCTGATTGACCACAGCAAATAGTGACCTGTGTTTTAGGGTCCACTTTCACACCATGTGTGTTCTCAAATGCTTCTGCTACCTTCTCACAAACGCCCTGCACATGCCTTGACGGACAACATGCTTTGCTCAAGACTCACGGACTCTATATCTCATTGACGAGAGTGGCAACGGAACCAAACCTCCCAAGAACGCAAGCTGCTTTTCTAAATGAATATTGCATTGAACGTTGCACCTAAGGATCGACGAGGGCTTGTACCTGTATTGATTGAATTCTGCTCGAATGGCAGCTATCGCAGCCTCCTTGACTTCCAATGGAGCTGGAAAATCAGGAAAACCTGCGCATAAGAAATGGACAATGTGATTGATTGAATGATGCCAAAGAACATTGGGTATCTACGAGGGGAAGGAGTTCGAGCGTGACCTTCGGCAAGGTTGATGGCGTTGCAGCGTTGAGCGAGCAAGGAAAGCTGCTGGATGGGTGAGGGGGCAAACGCAGCGGTCCTTTTGGCCAGCAAACCCGAACAACAGGAGGTGCTCGACATGGCCATGGCTGCAACCAGTTCGTAATGCAGGCCTCAGCCGTGAGTTACCCTGTTTTGTTTCAGGTAGCCATTTCCTGTCACTCGCTTAATATGGGATAGAGCATCATTCATCTTCTTCCTATACATACCACATCCATCTCCGTGTCCATCGGGCACTCTCTCTGCTGCTCCCTTTTGTGGGTGTTCGTGTGGTTGAAGGCCATATGCCGAGGAGTCGGAGAAGAAGGAGATTGCCACAACAATATCCAGCAATCTCCTCCTCCTCCTTAGTGGGTATGCTTCTTACTTACATCCCCAATCCTTGTTCCCTGTGGAAACAACCCCAACTCTTGCAATCCAGATTGCTGTAGATTCTCTATGATCGAGGTTGCTCACACTGTAACCTAAAAGGAGAACTGGAGAAGAGCGAAGTAACTTGTTGAATTTCTAGAGCTGTGTTGTGATTAGTTGTTGCAACCAAGGGGCATGTCTCTGAGGCAGCTAGAGCTTTGTCTGACTATGCTTAAGGTTGCTTTGATTTTTCTTCGGTTGCACTACTATAACCTAAGAAAAGTCTCGACAACGCTCATCAAAAAAATCTTGGTAATGCGGTGGGGAGATGATGAGAAACATTGGGGAATGTAGAATGGACTAAGAAGGCTTTGGCTGTCTATGGAAGAGAGAATGGGATTTGGAAGGAAGGATTGAGAATCCATTGGTGGTGTGTCAAGGCTCTGCCACCAATAAGTGATGGGTAGTCTGTTGTTTACCTGTGATCTCATATGAGGAGTAAGATTCATATTGTTCCGGGAACTAGAGTGAGAAGGGCGTGGGATCTTCTGTTGCATTTTTCAGGGAACCCTTCTGTTTCAATTTCTTTTTTGATTATTCTGTCCACAAAATTGTGGTTTCAAGATTTCTTGATGGCTCCTTTTTTTTTTGGCTACAACGCCTTTCAAGGAGAAAAACTCTCGGTAGTACTACAGAGTGGCCTTTGGCATTTTGATTTGCATATAAAGGAATTTTTTTGCTTCACTGTCAACCCATTAGAAACAATTTGTGAGGTTGTGTGATTTTTCACCAATTCTTGTGGTTTGCAACAACCTCCAACAGGATTGTACATAAATTGTTGAGGAAGATTTCAAATTTGCATATTCTTTTGCAATGATGTCGTCACAGATTGGAGAAGTTAAAATTCAAATCTCTCTCTCTCTATCCATGCTTTTTTCAAGCTCATTTTGCAAGTCGATGACTTAATCTGTTCCTTGTTGCACTCAATCTTGAATCAGTTTGGGATACAAGACAGTAACATATCTCAACTTTTAAGCTCAGAAGAAGACACAATAGGCACTTTGTATTTGAGAGAGGTACTCTCATGGAGAGATCCCAAATGTAGAATTAGGTTCTGCAATTAAGAGATACACGACACTGTAGCGCATTGACAATTTGGTAGATTGGGCACAAACTATAAATCTGGAGAAATGCTGAACTTCTCAAATTTTACTTTTTTCGCTCTCATATGTTTTAATCACCAATTTGGGTAAATCATCTTATGGATGATTGCCGCTTCAATGACATCACAAAATAAATAAAAAACATTGCCCTTCACAAAAACAAAAGACCTATTGAAAGAAATAAAAAATAGTAAAATCCAACCATCAAGGGGGCTTACAAGAGCAATATCCCCATTGAGGTGCCTTCCTCTAACACTAAAGAAATTCTTATGAATGTTTTTTTTTTGTTGGTTTCAAGATGCATTCCTTGTTTTTTTTTCTTTTTTTCTCTTTGTGTAGCCATTTTCCACTTCATTATCATTAGATAGATTTTTCAATTTTCTTTCAATTTTCCTTTTTGAAAAATTAAACTTTAGTCACATGTCCCTTACATTTATTAGACAATAGTTGTGATTTTTTTTCCATATTAAGATGCTTTAGGTTATATTAGCTTAATTTAAAGGTTAACCTAATTTAGTTTAATTTAACCTAGTTTAATCTAAGTAACTTAACTTGACCTAATTCAATTTAAATATTTAAATGATATATTAAACCTAGTTTAATCTGATTTAACTTAATTTAACTTAAGTAGTTTGAAGTTAACCTAAGTTCAAGCTAAAAAGATCTAGGTTAAGTTACAATAACATAGGGAGGCCTATGTCGGCCTAAAGGCTAAATTATTAAGTGGGCTAAATTAGCTTAAGCTAAGAAATTTAATATTTATAATTTTGTGATAATTTTTTTTTTTAATGCAATGGTTAGAATTTGATTTCTCAAAGTGGAGGTGATGGGTTCGAATCTTCTCACTTGTAACCTATATATTACTTAGGTGATCGATTTAGCTTTAAATGTTTTAGTCTAAGCAGTCTAGACTAGACTCACCAAACCTTATTTGACTGAACTTTAATTATCATGTGACATCATTTGATTTTGCCAAAATATGTAATTTCCTAGTTTGAAGCTAACACATGGTACTTTCATAAGTGATCACTAATTTTTTTAATGTATCCTACATTATCATGTGACTAACAAAATAATCAAAAAATAATAATTTATATTTTTAAAATTAAATCTTAACCATTTGGATATGCCTGTAGTCATTAATCACAGGTGCAATTAAGATCATCAATATAACTTTTGACAAATATTATAATATAATTTATGAACTACACAATCATGCAATCATATGGAATCACAAATAACACAAACAAATACAAATATAATCATGTATGTAAGCCTAAAAATCACACTTTGACGTATTGTCTAAAAGTCCTACTACTTCAAAATATTGGTTGCAATAGAGTTTTCTGTAAAGTCAGGACAACACGACACCAGTACCCTAAGTTTGGTCCAAAACCGAGTGAGATTCAAGAAAATGTGTAAAAAAGTACATTAGCGTTCAAGGGGGGTCAAACTCAGAAATGCACCACTTTTTGTGCCAAACTGAGTTTCATCCGGTTTTGACTCAGCTTTCCTTTTTTGTGAGCACCTCCACTGCTGCTACATATATTTTCATTGTTCCTGCATGTACAACTATTATAATTACCGTGAACCTTGTGCATTAAATGCTGAGTTTCAGCATTTCATACCCAGATTATACTTCCTTACTTCTTGGACCTCACTCGAAGAGCGGATAGGGGTGAAGAGAAGATTAAGGAAAAGGCTAATGTTTTAAAGTGTTTTTCTGTAGTTTTAATTCATAAAATTAGTTTCAAATGTATTCACATGTTTTCATGATATATTTTGAATGTTATTACATAAATGTATTCAAAAAATTTAACACCAAATTAAATTACCATTGTAAATATAAAAAATTAAATATTAATTACACTTGTTATGATTCTTATTAATGTCACCCACATTGGATGATGAGTAAAATGTCAAAAATCATTGAATTACATGCAAATGTTACATGAAAATTATTTTTAAAATAAAATAATAAAATTTAACATTTTGTTGACGATTGAATGAAACCTTGTATTATAATTACCTAAACACATAATGTGTAAAAGAGGAAAATTCAAAATACTATGAAACCAATCTTTCAAAGTATGAAGATGTTCAATAGTGTAACTTGACCTTCTTTACATGACGAAGATTTGGAGACACAAACATCAACAAATTTATACCATTTTTGAAGGCCATATTTGTAATTAGTGAATTTATTTTCATTTTTTTGATGTAATTGCATCAATAGCTAGCATCTTGAGTGACCATAGGACAATAGTAAATATTCAATGCGATGATCATATTACATTAAAAAAATAATCATCAACATCACCATTGGATCACTAGTGTCAAAATTCATCAAATTCAAAATCGTAATGACAAACACATCACAATATAATGTTGTCAAAAAAATATTGACAAATAGATTAAAACACGTTGATGATTTGTTTTTTCTTACAAAATGATAAATTATAAATAATATATTTTGTCACAAATGTCAATGCTATGAAATTCAGTCATTTGAATGTTCATCCATAACTTATAATGAACTTGTATTTAATTTTTAATTAAATTTCAGTTACTTTTAATTAAATTTTATTTAAATTTAAATTTATTTTTAGTTCATTTTTAATTAAATCTTAATTCATTTCTAGTTCACTTTGAAAAAGGCCTATGTCAACTTTTAAAATAAATTATTAAATCCTAAGTTTCAACATTTGATACTAAGATTTAATAGAATTTCCTTGTTTTGTGGATATCACTAAATGAGGGCATAGGGGGTAAAAGCAGGCCAAAAGTGAAAATGAAGACAAGGTGACTTTACAGATAATTCTAATTATTACATATAGTAAAGAAAGAATGAAGCTTCCCCTGAATCCGGATGGACAGTAGCTATGGACAATAGCTAAATATAGCGAGGACATTATGAAGCTTCCCCTTAATCCGGACGGACAGTAGCTAAATATAGCGAGACTTGCACATGCTAGCAGTTTATCTTCTTGGGGAGGGAGGAAAAGGTGTAGCAAAAGAGTAGGCACGCTCCTAAAGGGAATGGAGCAGTAGTTGTATGGCAATAAAGGTGAAGCGCCCAAGCTTATAATAATTGCAGCCCCAACCACCCAGGCCCTATGTTTCTCCGGGCATCAGGACGAGGACGGTAGGTAATAATTAACCAGTTGGTAAGAGAGTGGTAGGTGCAGGACGACCTTGACATTGAACGGCTACGTAATTCAGTGTGTATCTGTATTTCGGATTTGCGTATTTACAGAATGTGCGTTGGTATTCTGTTTTTATTCTCCCGTTAACCTTCGGTATGCTCTTTTCACACTGCTGATTCTGAATGCGAAGATCATCTGGAGACAAGATGGTATGCACAGGAAGGAAAGAAAGAAAGAAAGAAAGAGAAAGTGCAAGAGGTAGAGGGAAGGAAGAAGAACGAAAAACAAATGTAGAAGCAATTGGTGGTGCTTCTGCAATAACAACAACGTTTTCTCAAGGTGCATTTCATCTATTTTCCTGGAATTTTATTTCCTAGATTTACATTTACTAGCCTTCATTTTAGCCTTTATTTGTCAAGGATTTCAATTATCTTGGGTCATGGCTTCTTTTCCTTCATTTCATCCACCCTCTTTCCAAGTTTTCAAATTATTTTACTTTCTGACGCACTCCCAACTCCTTAAAGGACTCAAATGTGAGCCCAAGTAGAAAACAATGGAAGAAAGAGGAATCGAAGCACGCTCCCTAACTCACAACACTTTGAAGGGTAGAGGGGCGTGTTAGAGCTCCGGGATGGGACTAGGAAGAGTTAACAAGCTTCACTCATTCACTCGGGCCTACACACCACCCACACAAAGTGGTTAGTGCATAGTTGGAGCACCTTTGGTGCTAGGACAATCCACGGGCAACACGGACACACAAGACTCACCACGGCCCGAACTTGGGGGAAGCCACCACCTTCCCCCTTATAGTATACTTTGTGGTTGGCCATGGAGGTTACATCCAAATGGCTTTTCTCTCCCAAGACTCCCAGTTGGGAGTCCTGAAATCGCCCAAAATGGGACTCCCGCGACTTTGAAGCCCCATAACTTTGCGAGCAGACCTTGGATCGTGATGTGGTCTGAAGCAAAGTTGTAGCTCTCGTTGAGAGCTTTCCAATGGTATGTGGCACACCCCCTGTAACCAAGTAAATTGGGTCAATTCCCGACTTTTTGTGGTTGGGAGTCAAACTGGTAATTTGACTCCCGGCCCTTCTTTTGGCCATAACTTGTGTTTCAGATGTCCAAATGAGCAATGCGAGCTCATTTTAGACATCTACTTTCCAAGAGCTTTCCAATGATATAACGCCATAAGCCATTGGGTTTTGACCCCTGTAATCGCTCTCTGAAGTTTTGGGAGTCCACCGAGACTCCATCTCCCAAAGTGGGAGTTGCCTTGGGAGTGTGAGGGTTCATTCCCTCATTCTCCCTCACACTTTCTAACACTCCCGAGAGTTTGTGATGTGACTCCCGAGCTTCTTCTTCTTACTTTGACTTTCGGGCTTCCCCTTGGCTCACACCCTTGCAAGCCCTTTGCCTTGGTCGCGAAGCCAAGGTTAGGGTGGCAACACTTTTAATGTTCTCATTTCATCCGTTGTCGTGGTTAGATTCATATGTTTTAAAATTTCCATTTTGTTAGGCTCGCATATCATCCAATATTTAATTTTCCTATATTCCATCTCATTTTATCCATTGTCTTTCCCAAATTAAACTTTCTTAAACGTTCCATCTTTCCCTTGGCTTACCCAATGCAACTGTGAAAACATGTAAAATTTTATTTATTTATTTATTTTTTGGGATCTATTCAAGAATTTAGGTGAAGAGTTTGGGTTATCAAAAACAATTTCTAAACATTTTTAATTCCTTGATAGTAAGGCCCACTTTAGACCAAGTTCCACGATCCAATTTCTTAGGAATCAATTTGGACTGATTTGAAGCAAATTGAATCCTTGAGTTGGACTATACCTTAATCCCAAGCCTGATTCTTGGTTGTCCAAATCAGGAGCTCTCCTTTTACGACTGATTTTTGGTCCAAACCAATTGATTTTCCCTCCAAAACAGATGCCATGTAGGTTTAACTTCAATTTGCCACTTTTTGGTCTAAAACGTTAGTTACTGGGATGATCAGAGAGATGTTGAACAAACATTTTCAACTGTTACCATCTGTAGTGGAGACAATAATGACAAAATCTTTGATTTCTTTCTATACAACTTTGTTGACATTGTTTTCACTTGTAAGTACGAGTTCAATATCTCTCTGAAATACTACTTGTTCAAGCAAGTGGTAGGTGTACATATTCAGATGTACATGAGGTGGAGACATTCAACCCAGGGCTTGAACAAGCAGTACTTAAGAGAGATGTTGAATAGACATTTCAACTGTTACCATCTGTAATGGAGACAATAGCGACAAAATCTTTGATTTCTTTCTATACAACTTTGTTGACATTGTTTCCACTTGTAAGTACGAGTTCAATATCTCTCTGAAATACTACTTGCTCAAGCAAGTGGCAGGTGTACATACTCAGATGTTAACTTAAGCAACAGTGCGCTCATATCCAAGCAATCCTTGGAGAGTTGTGGAGGACAAGGGATGTTCCGCTTTGCTACAACAGCACGTAGGGTGTAAGTGCAGCTCCTTTGTCTCCTTGCTGATGAGAATCTGAACTCCTGAAATCCACTTGAGAAAATACTTTCCTAACGGGAGGAAAAAAGAACAAAGAAAAAGCCCAAAAAAGTTTTGCAAAATTGGATTTCAGGAGTTCAATTGTGCACCAGCTACAAATCAAATTAGGAGAAGACAAAGAAGCTGTGTATACACACCTTGCACACTGCAGCATTGCGAGCATGATGAGCATATTGTCGCTTGTGCAAAAAATTAAAAAACCCCAAAACCAAAGCAATGCAAACCATAAACAAAACTCGCAACACTAAAAACGTTTTTTGGAAAGACGAAGGAAAACGCAAATGACCACAATGACTGACTCTGCTCTTTCGTTCTCCACTTTGGAAACTCTTTATGGGCTGTAAAGGCAGCTGTGCTGATTGGACAGCGATTTTTTGTCTTACTTTAAATTTACCTACCCTTAAAGTAGTGGGCGGTTATGGTAGTTGGACAATGACTTTGTATTATTATAGATTTACCTACCATTAATTAGTGGGGTGGGTGCATGGATAAATTAGATAAATTAGAGCAAGCCTTTTTCCTTGGTGACTCTATATATATATATATATATCGCCACTAGAAATCAAATGTTTTTTTAGATTTTCAATAGCCATAATTTGGAAAAAAATTAATTTAAAAAATCTAGATTTGTATACATTGTTATAATTTGTAACCAAGAAAATATGGAAGGGTGTTTAAAGAATTTTCATAGTAGAACAATAATCCACACCAGAAAATGTCAATTTTAACATACATGATTTGTATCCCCCACAATGTTGCATGGCTCTTCAGTTTTGCATTATAGTTTATTGTTAGGGTATTATTGATTGGCATTTTGGTGCATCTGATTTCTTTACTAAATGTTAATGAAGAATTGTGCATCGGCTTTGCTTTGTTGAATCATTACTGATGTTATGTTATTAAATTTTATCACCCACTTTTGTTTGCATTTTGTTATGTTGTTTTAGTTGTGGGAGATTTGATTATATGGCCATTCAAATTGAAGGGTCACTGTTGAACATTCAACCTCCCCCACAATGCCACTTCCACAAAGCATGATGGAAGGTCTTTGCAAATTTCTGAGTGGTCATTACGCATAACAAGGCCCTCAAACAGGGGCGTTACCAGAGTCCAGCGCTGCCCTTGGCTGTTGCTTTGGGCAGGCGCCTTAAGGTCACTACATATGACGCGCTCCTAAGTCCCTTATCGAACCCACTTGAGGGTCCAACTATGTAGAGTTGCGGAAAGTTGAGACTTCGAGACCGCTCCCAACTTCCAACACTAAAAGGGGGTAGAGGGGCGTGCTAGAAGTCCCAGGATGAGACTAGGAAGAGGGACTAGATTATCAAGCTTGAATTTGCATCCAAAAACCAACCACAAAGGGTTAGTTAGCATTCGGGAACACCCTTGGGTGTTGGGACAAACCACGGGCACTTTCACACACAAAACTCACCACGGCCTGGACTCGAGGGAAGCCACCACCTTCTCCCATATAGTATTCTCTGCGTCTCACTGCGGAGGCTACATCCGAATGGCTCTTTTTCCCGGGACTCCCAAGGAGCAGTCCCAAAACTATCTCAGGTTGGAGTCCCGGGACTTTGGACGCTCATAACTCCTCGCCTTGAATGTGAATCGGGACGAGGTCTAAACCAAAGTTGTAGCTCTCCTCGAGAGCTTTCCAACGCCTTGTCGCACTCCTTCAGGCGACGTCGGGAAGAGGTCGATTCCCAACTTTTTGTGGTCAGGAATCAAACTGGCAGTTTGATTCCCGGCCCTTCTTTTGCCCATAACTTGGGCTGCAGATGTCCAAATGACACATGCAAGGCCATTTTGGGCATCTACACTTCAAGACCTTTCCATTGATATAAAGAACAGCTCAATGCAAAGTATTTTGACCCTTGACTCGAGCTCTGAATTTTCGAGAGTCCCGGAGGATTCCAACTTCCCACTTTTGGGAGTGTGAGTTTCATCCTCACACTTAGCCCAAAGTGGGGTTGCGACAACATATGGTAAGGCCTTCAGACAAGGGCATTATCAGATTTTGGCACTACCTTTAGCTGAGGTTGGCAATCACCTTATTCTGGTAATGACCCCATCTGTGGACCTTACCTACCACTTAAAACAGCTCTCAACCACTTATTCATCATGTTTAGTGGTTTAGTGGCAAAGTTAATAGTGGTTTGTGAAAGCTGCAAATTTCGCTTTGAGGTTTATATATTTTCTTTCAATCCATTGTAGATTTCAAGAAAAGGGAGTCATAAATGGAGTTGTTGACGGATTTGTGTGTGTGGGTGCATGTGTACAAAGTACAAACTAATAAGACATGGACTTTCATTTTCCTCCGGACACCAGCACAGAAGAGTGTAAGAGAAACCCCTTGCCCCAAGATGCTCGACGACATACAAGAACATATGCATGCACTCATTGCGCAACATGGTAGTGCTTTGGCTGCTTTGACGGCCCTTCAGCAGCATCTAGAAGCTCAATGGAATGACGAGCAAATTGATTCTTCGAAAAATCTTGTTCCACATATTGATGTTCCAGCAGAATTCAATCAAGGCACGTTAGAATCTGCACATGAATGTCACAATCACCTACAGAGAAAACGACGTGCTTAACAATGTGAACAGCCTTCTCTTCGTAATGACACATTACAATTGTTTGGAGACGAAGATGCATCAGCCCCGGGATGATGGGATTATGGAGAAATGGACATAATATATGGATTCTGAAGCGCGAAAATGTGGATCAAAAAACGATCAGCAAAGTCGACAAACAACAACCCACAATTTTCTCTGTGTTGTGAGAATGGCAAAGTTCTGTTATCGAATCTTCCTGTAACATCGCAAGAGCTGGAAGTTCTTTTGTCTAACAAAGAGAGCAGTGCCATCAAATTTTGAGATCAAATTCGCATGTACAATTCTGTGTTGGCATTCATTTCGCTCGGTGCCAAAGTTGATGAGTTGGTAACAGGAGGCCCTAGACCGTACTCCTTTTGCATTCAAGGTGAACTTTATCACAAAATCGGATCCCTATGTCCTGCCGAAGGACAACGACCACAGTTTGCACAGCTGTACATTCATGATACGAAACATGAACATCAAAACCGCCATGTCGTTATGCCTTCGCTTAATCCAACGATGTTGGATCGGTTGTTAACCATGATGTACAATATCAATCCCTATGTCGAAATGTTCAAAATGGCAAGGGATATGATGGTAATAGAAGGTGTTCGCATGGATCTGAAATTGCCTCTCATTGCCTCTCGAACAAAGGATGCCCGCTGATACAATGTGCCAACGGCCGATGAAGTCGCTACATTGATGGTAGGAGATGGTTCTAAAGTTGTAGACAGACGTGACATCGTCGTTGCTTAGCAAGCTGGTTCGTTTCAGCGCATTTCTGAACTACATGTGGGATACATGGTTCTACATTATCTATTACTATTTCTTTACGGTGAGGATGGATGACATTTGAATATTTCATTCAATGGTGTTGTTGCTGATGCAGGTTTGGATGAAGACCATGCGAAAGAATCTAAGCTTTAAAGAAAGCATTACAATGTGACAATGGCCGAATTTTATGGTTATCGACTTCAACATCGAGACACTGATGGAATTGCGTTGCTTCGGGGTGACTGATTGAGGCATCAATACATTGTCGATGCTTATGCGGCTATCGAACAAAATCGCTTGAAGTATCTGCGCTTGAATCAAAAAAAACTTCGCGCGGATCTTTATTAAGGCCTTCAAGATGCCGTCGCTACAAGTGACAATAACGCTGCTGCCATCGGACAGAGGATCATTCTGCCATCTTCTTTCACAGTAGGTCCATGTGACATGGTTCAAAATTATCAAGATGCCATGGCAATCTACAGATAGGCCGGCTACCCGGATGCGTTTGTTACATTCACTTGTAATACCCAATGGCTTGAAATCAAGAGAGCGTTGCTACTCGGACAACAACCTCAAGATCGACCGGATTTGGTAACCCGAGTGTTCAAAATCAAGCTGAAGGAGTTGATCAATGACATTCACAAGAAGCATATTTTGGGATGCACGATTGTGGGAATCTATGTCGTTGAATTTCAAAAGCGTGGGCTACCGCATGCACACATTCTCATCTTCTTTACTGAAGACTACAAGCCACACATGGTTGAGGATGTAGACCGCATGATCAGTGTTAAACTTCCGAATTTAGAAACAAACAAGTTGGCCCACGAGATGGTTGCCAGATGCATGATGCATGGTCCATGTGGAGCTATGTTTCCAAATGCCTCGTGCATGGAAGAAGGCAAATGCAAAAAACAATACCCACGCAAGTTCTAATCCGAGACGGTGACGGATGTAATCGGATACCCTATTTATCGACGTAGAGATACGGGGCACACAGTTTTGGTTCATGGCATTGAATTGGACAATCGTTAGGTGGTACTGCACAATGTCTATTTATCGACAAAATATGATACGCACATCAACATTGAGGTCTACAACAATATTTGTGCAGTCAAGTATCTATTCAAGTACGTATATAAAGGACATGATCGTGCAACTGTTGAGATCTCTCGCCAGAGCGACAATGCCACCGAAGGGAATATGGTCGAAACTGATGAAATTAAAAAATATCTCGACTGTTGCTATGTATCTCCATTAGAAGCAGCGTGGTGCATCTTCAAGTTTAATATGCATGAACGATTTCCTACCGTCAAGCGTTTGCAATACCATTTGCCCAATATGCAAATGGTGTTGTTTGACGATGATGATGATCTACAGGAAATGGGAACACGGTTAGCCATTTCCAGAACGATGTTCACAGAATGGTTCAAAACAAACCAATAATTGGAAGTTGCACAAAGCCTTACATTCGATCAATTCCCTCAACAATGGGTGTGGAATCGGAAGTTGAAGTGATGGACATTGCGCAAAAGAGGCTTTGCCATTGGTCGCATGTATTATGCACACTTGACATCGAGTGAACATTATTATTTGCGCATGTTATTGAACTGCGTCAAAGGTGCCACCTCTTACGAGCATTTGCGGATAGTGGATGGTAGAGAACATGACACATTCAAAGATGCATGCATTGCGATGGGTTTGCTTGCAGACGACAATGAATGGGATCAAGCCTTGGAAGAAGTCGATGTTTGGGCCTCGAGACGACAGCTGCGTGACATGTTCGCCTCCATGTTGATGTTTTGTGAAGTCACGAATCCTAAATAGCTATGGGATGCACATTGGGAGTCTTTGAGCGATGACATTGAAGCAATGACACGTTGCGAGCGTGCTGATCCAACTGTTACGCTTTCTGAGGATGCGCTAAAGGATCGTGCATTGTATGAGATTGATCAGGTTCTCATGCGCAATGGGCACCGCTTGGAAGATTTTCCAATGCTTCCCAAATCTAATTACATCCCTTTTATTCATGGAGGAAACCGATTGGTTGAAGAAGAGTTGGCTTATGATCGGCATTCATTGACCGTAGATGCAAATAATGCAAAAGATAGGTTCAATGATGATCAGCGCAACGCATACGAAACTATTTTGAATGCCATGACAAACAAAGAGGGCAAACTATTCTTTGTGTATGGCAATGGTGGAACCGGCAAAACATTTGTTCGGACAACACTTTTGTCCCGTCTACGAGGGTAAGGCAAAATCGTGCTTGCAGTTGCCTCATCAGGAATTACATCTTTGTTGCTTCTGGGCGGTAGAATGGCCCATTCAAGATTCAAGATTCCGATTGATCTACACGATGAGTCAACTTCCAACATCGCACAACAGATGAAAGTGGCCGAATTGGTGCGTAAAGCTGATCTGATCATTTGGGATGAGGCACCAATGATGCATCGCCGAACTTTCAAAGTTGTTGATCACACCTTACGTGATTTGATGCAATTGGATGACGCACAGGCAACCAGGAAAATCTTTGGTGGGAAAATCGTGGTCCTTGGTGGGGATTTTCAACAGATCTTGCTTGTTGTTCCCAAGAGGGGACGAGAAGACATTGTTAGTGTTTCCTTGCTTTGATCGCATCTTTGGCAGCATGTTACAATTCTTTGTTTTTATATCAACATGCGAGTCATGGCAACCAATTTTGAAGAGCAGCGGGAGTTTACTAAATGGGTGTTGAATGTTGGAGACAATAATCTTCCTGCCATTGCAGAAGAAGAAGGTGTCGATCCAGACTGGATCAAAATTCCATCCCATATGAGGCTGCCAGCAGAAGATTGCAATTTAAGAGGATTAATCCGAACCATCTATCCGGATCATCAGTGCCATTCTGGAAATGACGTGTCTCTTATGCAATGCAACGTTCTAGGCCCCAAAAATACTAACGTTGATGAGGTTAACAATGCAATTTTAGAATTGTTATTTGAAGAATTACACACGTACCTAAGCGCAAATTCTTTGACTCCAATAGAAGAAGGTGCAAGTGTTGCTACAGGAGTTTCAATGATTCATTACATTCGATGGAATTTTTAAACACTTCGTAATTCAGCGGTATCGTAAATCATGAGTTGGAACTCAAAGTGGGTGTGCCAATCCTTTTGTTACGTAATCTCAATCAATCAATAGGATTGTGCAATGGTACGAGGTTGATTGTCAAAAGATTGGGTCAGCATGTCATTGAAGCGGAAATCATCACAGGAAACAATGTCGACAAACGTGTGTTCATACCTCGCATCATCATGTCCCCCTCTGGGACTGATTGGCCATTTGTTTTGCGTCGTCGTCAATTTCCAGTTCGAGTGGCATTTGCGATCACAATCAACAAGAGTCAAGGTCAGAAATTCAACAACGTTGGGGTATATTTGCCGTTTCCGGTCTATTCCCATGGTCAGCTGTATGTTGTTATTTCACGAGTCACAAGTAGTGCAAACATCAAGATTTTCAACGGCCAGGGTCCTAATAGATACATGCGGAATGTCGTATATAAAGAGGTTTTGGAAATGTAGTTTGTAATTGTAATTTTGTAATATGTATCGTCAAATGTACACAAACCTGTGCATTAGGCACGGGGTTCAAACTAGTATAATGTAAAGGAAGAATGAAGCTTCCCCTAAATCCGGACGGACAATAGCCATGGACAGTAGCTAAATATAGCGAGGACATTGTGAAGCTTCCCCTTAATTCGGACGGACAGTAGCTAAATATAGCGAGACTTGCACATGCTAGCAGTTTAGCTTCTTGGGTAGGGAGGAAAAGGTGTAGCAAAAGAGCAGGCGCGCTCTTGAAGGGAATGGAGCAGCAATTGTATGGTAGTAAATGTGAAGCGCCCGGGCTTATAATAATTGCAGCCCCAACCACCCAGGCCCTCTGTTTCTCCGGGCGTCAGGACAAGGACGGTATGGGATTAAAGTGAGATGCTATGGAGAATATGTTGGGGAATACATTCGGAACTTGGGCAACATATTGGGAACACATTGGGAACAAGAGAAAAATGAAAAAAAAATCCTTCTAGCTCCCAGCAAAGCCTTGGGTGAGCACCTAATAGCAATTTAATTCAGTTTCCATGGTCACAAGGCATTTCACTCCTTCAAAATGTTCCATTCTGTGAAGCAGAAGGCCCCATGCCAGATTTTGCTGGACTCCACAGAGGGGTGTAACCCCAAGGTAAGTGGGTAACTGAAGCACCTAGGTGGCATCCTAGGTGGCACACACCTGTGCA
>Ga0116231_10005440_pt1 | contig 25082 bp, 21 predicted proteins | sample S1TSphgellanicum_2_FD_89695 | JGI IMG/M metagenome (GOLD analysis project Ga0116231, IMG submission 89695) | Host-associated microbial communities from peat moss isolated from Minnesota, USA - S1T2_Fd - Sphagnum magellanicum MG | ecosystem: Host-associated > Plants > Peat moss > Unclassified... | reverse complement strand
TTTTTTTTTTTTTATTTTTTTTTTTTTTTTTTTTTTTTTTAATTTTTTTTTTTTTTTTTTTTTTTTTTTTTTTTTTGGGGTATGGAATTATTTTCACTAGGTTTAGTTGGTCATGCACCTTTAAATTAATTCCATTAAAGTTTTTCATATGGCCCACTATCACAACAAAACAACAAAAATAACAATAAATAAATAAATAAATAGATAACTTGTCTACACATTTTTAAAGTATTTAATACAAATATGAAAAGTGAATATTGATGAACATCATCAATTATAGATGAAAAATGAACAAGGTGAATGAGTTTTCATCCATCAGATGAAAGTTGAATAAAATGGGATGAATTTTCATCTAGCATGATGATATGGGAATTGAGTGTGCATGAATGATGGCTTTAAAGGATGATGGATGAATGTCATCGAATATTGATGGGAACGTGGACACTCAAAGAACGGAATTCATCCACAATTAATGACCTTAAAACTTAAGGTTCATGAACAACAAGATGAAAGGTCTTAATTTTTTATAATTAATTCCAAATTTGTTTTGTGATTTATGCATAATCATATTTTTGTGGTTATCATGTAGTTAGATAATAATTTGTTAAATAAAAAATCTATGATAAAATACTTGGGCCTTACACATTGGAATTAAAGTTTTTCTTTCTCTTTTTTTCCTTTTTTTTATGGTTTTGAAAGTTAGGAAAGAATTCCCAAATTTCTAGCAATTTTTTTCGAATTTACACTAAAATAAATCAATTTTGAATTTGTTTGTCACCACAATGTGAAAATTTGCTCCCCAAAAAAACCACTCATTGAAATATCCTTCAAAATTATCATATATTGGAATCACCTTATGATTAATTCCAAAAGAATTGAATTAATTATGTTATGTTAAAACATAGGGCATTAGACAAATGGGAATCAACTAAATCATTAATTCATCCTTTTTGTTTACAAGGGAATTATTTCAAAAATTAATCTCTTAATTATTGTTTTCCTTCAACAAAAGCTCGAATGTGAAAAATGAAGTCCAAGCCTTTATTAATTTGCAAACTTGAAAACACATATTTAGGTATCCTATTTATCAAGATTTTTTTTTTAAATTAAAATTTTTTTTTTTAAATTTTTTTTTGGGAAACACAAAAAAAAACTACAAAGTTTTTTCTTTGAAGGGCCCTCAAGCAAAGGTTAGCTTGTGGATTGCATTTAGACAAGTTTAAAAGGAAAGAAAGCACCTCCTTTCTTTGAAAGGAAAGAAACATCACAAATCCAACAAGTACTAGAAAAGTGTGTGTTGTGTGTGTTAAGGTATGTATAGCTTGTAAGAAATGTCCAAACCCAACAAATAAATGTCAAGACTTGTTTGTTGTTGTTGTTGGCATGGCAAGTGATGCTTAAGAAGAGTGAAGAACAAACCAACAAATGACAAACTTATGAAGTTTGCTTTCATAGATAGCAACAACAAACACTACAACACAAAGGGTGGGACCAAGTTAGTTCTTGGCTCTAATCTAAAGGGTTTAGGGTTTAAGAAGAGACTTTCCATTTTGTGGTCTACTTATCTAATGGATTCAGGGATCAAAACTTTTGACTTAAAAAAATCGGGAACCAAATTGCATGCCCAAAAAAAAAAAGCAAGAGACGTAGTCGTACTCAATTTTATAGGCTGCGTTTTTTTCAAGTTATCAATTTCATTCTACAATGCAAAAAAGTTCATTCAACCAAGTTTTCTCATGGTTTTATCATCTTGCATGCTTTTGTTTGAACTTGGCCATGAAAGGGTAGAACCATGAGGCTACCAAAAGGCTACCAAAAATGGGAGGTCCTTCTTTCTCTCCATCCAAAACCCATCTGCTATTCTTGGATCTCTTGGTGATGCCATAACAACCTCCTACCCATCATCGGTGCTGATTGTGAACTTGTCTGCAAACCCATTGCAATCAACCTCCCACCCATCATCGGTGCTGATTGTGAACTTGTCTGCAAACCCATTGCAATCCACCTCCCACCCATCATCGGTGCTGATTGTGAACTTGTCTGCAAACCCATTGCAATCAACCTCCCACCCATCATTGGTGCCAATTGCAAACTTGTCTGCAAAGCCATTGCAATTGATAACAGAACAAGTGAAGGTGGATTTTTGATCCTGCTGCTACGGTACTTACCCGTGAGTTCAATAGGTATTCTCAAGAGCGGGCCAAGATCATCAAGCATTTCATACAGATAGGAAGCATATATTAAGCTCTGAGGTAACAACAGGTGCCAACATGAGGTACTACCTGCCATGAGGGGTCAGGTGCTCCAGTAGGTGCAGGAAGCAAGCTCCCTCTCTCGGATTCTGCACATACGTGAATCTGATGAGCCTTTCTCCTAGAGTGCTAATAATCCCTTGAACCGATCTCCGACAGATTTGTCATCTGCAGACATCCAAGAAGAAGATTAGCCTGTGATCAGGTGCCAGTGATTATCGATCTACACAAGATTTCAGGCAAACCATTCTACAAGGCCTGCAATTGAATCAAATGAAAAGAAATGCAAAAAAAACCCCCAAAATTACAGAAGCTGCACAAGAAGATCCCAGAGACCCAAATTCTTCTTCTTATGCCTTTGAACCCTGTTTGCTTGAAATCACAAATTGTATTTGCCATGAATCAAAGATGCACACACAAGTATAAAACACAATACATGAAAAAGCTTAAGAAGTGGATGATGGAACAATATGAGTGAATACATGGTTTTTAAAGAGGTTGTTGTGGTTCCAGGCACAATTTTGAACATGGGAAATCTTAGAAGCAAATGTGTGGAAAAACATGCTTACAACCAAAATCATGACATGGGTATCTGAAGTCACTGCCACCTTTTTCACTGCTCCCTGCAAGCAACAAGTACTCTGGAGTGCATGTCCTCCAATTGCTTGTGTGTGGGTTGATGGGTTGAGCTTCCACTGACCTTCTCGGTCTGCTTTAGACTTTCAGACTTGTTGTTCCTTCTTTTCTCAGCTTTCACCCAACATCATCATGTGTCTTTGATTTCTAAATTTTCTGTCTGTGCCATTACTGTTGCTGTTGTGTCATTGATGTTGTGTCTGTCTTTGATCAACAGCTTTCCTCCTCCTGTCTGTGATGATGTCAGAGTCTTTGCTGTGATGAGCTGGAAGCAGCTGGTGGCCATGCCGTTCAGTGGAGGATCATCCTCTGTTATTGTTGTTGTTGTTGTGTTGAGGCTGAGTGCAAGATTTGGTTTGTTCTGTGCGGAGGAAATGGCAAACTTTGGGGAAATCCCATGGGATTCAGCTCCTTGGGAAGCAGCTCCATGATCATGTACTACAACAAAAGAATCTGATGTTGCTCTTCGTGGGGTATAAGAGTTGTTGAAGCTCAACTTGGAGTTGCCAAACTTCTTGCCACCCACAGGACTTTCAGATGTGGTCAAGAAGCTGCTCCCATCACTGGCATTCCTCTGGATCATACGGCCCATTTCTGCTGCTGATGATGATACCTCAGGGAGCAGCTCATGTGCATTTGATCCCCCAGTGCTGCTTCGTCGCCGCCGTTGGTGTTGTTGTTGCTTTGCATCGGAATGGAAAGGGGACCATTGCTCACTTTGTGACACAGATGGTGATATAACAGAAGAAGAAGAAGACATAGGAGAAGGAGAAGGAGAAGAAACAACATTTGATCCATGAGCTTCAAGATGCCACCTTGCAGTCCAATTCTTGAGTCGGCGAATGAAGCTTTGTTTTCTATGAAGGTGTGATCTCAAGGAAAGTGGAGAAGTAGAAGAAGAAGAGATCATCATGTGAGCTCCGATGTCATGATCATCAAGAAGTATAGTGCCTTGAGAGAAATTTTGAGACGATGTTGTTTCTTCTGATGTTGAAGAGCTTTCGAGTGCAGTCAATTCTGATGATGCTGTAGGAGAGCTTGAATCAAGCCCCCCATGAGTTTTACCTTCAGGTGTATGATGATGATGATGATGATGATGATGATCCTTACAAGTCTGGCACTGTGCAATGAGTTCAGAACCTACGTACTCAAGCATCAGCTCCTTTGCCGGTTGCAGAGATTTACTGGGGCCACTTGAGCTTTTGTTCAAGTCCAGGGCTGATGATGGTGGTGGTACTTTTGCATCATCAGTGGTGGTGATGGCAGTGGCAGTGGTGATTTTCTGGTTGTAGTTGTGAAGCTTGTGTCGTAGACAAGCATTCACCCAGCGCAAGTAGACAAGCTCCTCCACTTCACTCATGAAGTTCCTGCTGTTTTGCAGCCCTATAGCCTGATTGATCATGCTCAGATTCTCTGTCTCCATTGCACACAACTTCACACTGAGTTCTGTTTTCTGCTGCTCCAATTCCTTGACAGTTCCCCGCAATTTCATCACCTCAATTTCAAGCTCATGTAGCAGATGCTGCACCTTCTGTTCTGTCTCCACCCCAGGTGAATCCCACATTCTTCCTTGTTCTAGTTCTCGTTCAGGTTCTTCAGATTCTGCTGCTTTCAGCAGCATCAAGTCTAGCTTCTGTTTCATCACCAAGAGCTCATGGGCTTTTGCATCAATATGTGTCTGCACCTGTTTCTGAAGCTCCAGAATCCTTGCCCATGCTTCATCTAATTCTTTCTTGAGATTCTCATTCACGTGGAGCACCGAGAGTTGATTTGTATCCAGGGCTTCAAGACATGATCTCAACTCCATGATCTGGACATCTTTTGCATGCAATTCCTGCTCCAATTGTGCTGCGAACTTCTTCTCCAAGCTTTCTTCCAGTCCCAGCTGTCTACTACGGTACTCAAGTTGAAGCAGCTCATCTGCAGCTTCTTCCTGCATTCTTGTAATTTCCTTTTCCTTCCAATCCAGCTGCTTGATCTTATAAGAAACTTGAACAGCTTGATCTGCTTGAAGCTGGCGCTCTGCCTCACATTCAACAAGCTGCCTTTCCAATTGTGTTTCTTTTGCTTGCAACCTCTCTACTGTGCTCCTCAGGGCTTCCAAGTCTTCTGCAGCTGCAGCAACATGACCACCACCCATGGCCAAAACATTGCAGGAGTCGTTGTTCTCCTCCAGCTGCTCCTCCAATGCTTCAATATTATTACTCAAGTTTGCAGCTTTTCCTCCACCATCACCATTAGCTTGAAGCTGGCTCTTACTGTTGGAGCTGGAGCTGGAGGAGTTCTGAATGTCAGGCGGCTGGGACCTGCAAGAGTACTGCAAGTTCAGATCTTCAGCAAGCAATAAGACTTCCTTCATGTTTTCTTGACTGCACCCATCACTAGAATCACTAGCAGCTGCACCAAGATCAGCTGCCCCTTGCACGTCAAGCTTCCCCTCTGAAATGGGTGTGAAATAATTGTGCTCTTCAAGCCTGGAATCAACGCCATTGACTTCTGAATTGGGTGTGAAAGAATTGTGCTCTTCAAGCCTGGAATCATCACCATTGAGTTCTGAATTGGGTGTGAAAGAATTGTGCTCTTCACACCTGGAATCATCACCATTGAGTTCATGATCGGGTGTGAAAGAATTGTGCTCTTCAAGCCTGGAATCATCACCACTGAGTTCTGAATTGGGTGTGAAAGAATTGTGCTCTTCAAGCCTGGAATCATCACCATTGAGTTTGTGATCAGGTGTGAAAGAATTGTGCTCTTCAAGCCTGGAATCATCACCACTGAGTTCTGAATTGGGCGTGAAAGAATTGTGCTCTTCAAGCCTGGAATCATCACCACTGAGTTCTGAATTGGGCATGAAAGAAATTTGCTCTTCAAGCCTGGAATCATCACCACTGAGTTCTGAATTGGGTGTGAAAGAATTGTGCTCTCCAAGCCTGGAATCATCACCACGTTCTGATAGCTGCTGTGAAGAACCTTGATCACTACCATAGCCACTATAGAGGCAAGTTCCTATTAGAGCTAGAGGTGCTGCTACGTTCAGCTTCTGCTGCTGCTGCTGCTGCTCTTCCTCCTCCTGCTGCTGCTGAACAAACAAACCCGTCACCCCATGCTAGCTTAGCTGCCATGATCACTCAATCGTTAGCAAGAAAAAACAAAGATTCAGCAGAGCTTCAACATGCTCTGTTTCTTCAACATGGCTTCTTCTTCTTCACATACCATAAGTTTTGGTGGTGATGGGTCAGATGCAACAAGACTTTGAGACTCATGGTTGTCTTGCAGCTCATGGTTAATCTCGATCAACTTACAGTCTCCCTTAGCAGCTTTTTCTTCTGAGAAAAGATTCAAGCCGACCCACCAAAAAAAAAAAAAAACATAAAAAAATTAGCTTAGCAATACTATTGTCTGGATATCATCATCTGATCAGCAGGAACCCTTGAACCAACTCTGGAAGATCATTGATTTATCATCAATCATGTCCAACTAACTACTAGCTAGTCTAAGTTTGCTTGTTGCCATCAGCAACAAAACTACTTGGCACTCTGAGCTCGCATCATGAGCACTGCAGGGATTGATGTTCACTGCAGGTAAGAGGCTTTGCTACAAGACTTGGAATTGTGCTATAAGTTTCAAACCCAGATGGCAGGCTGAAGTTTGTAGGAATTCAGTACCTAAAGGAGGAGGATCAGGAGGAGGAGGATCTGAACCATCCTCAGGCTTGTTGATGTTCTGTCCACGAGTAGTAAGGTAAGAGACAGCGAAGGCAGCAACAGAGCATGTGACGGCAATGCCTACTCGGACTAAGATCTTGCTCCCATCTTCATCTCCTGCACCAATTTTTGCTGCGGCTCTCTTCAATCCTGCAGGTTAAGTCTCTGATGAGAAATTCTGAATCTGAATTCTGAATCTCTTCAATTCTTACCTTACCTTGGGTTTCTAGTGTTCTGAATCTCTTCAATTCCAAATCCCAAGTCTCTAGCTTCAATCCTTGCAACTTGGACTTGATCTACAAACCCACTTCTACAATCGATTCCACAAACCCAAAAACCTTACTCAGATTCTTTGTAAGAATCTCCAGCTCTCCAGATCTCTCTTTTCTTGGCCCTTTTATCTCTCTCTCTCAAAACCTTTTCATTATAGAAAGAAAATCCTTGGGATCTTGAATTCTTCTTCAGAGCCAAATTATTTTGATGAGCTTGCAAACTGTAAGGAAGAAGTAATTTGAAGAATCAGACTTTTGTCATGAGATGAACAATGATGGCAGCAGCAGCAGAGAATATAATAGATGGTCTTACTAACCTTCCATGCTAGTCCGGTACGATCTGATCATCCTGCTGCTGCTGTTGCTGTTGCAATTGCATAATCAAACGCAAGATAGTAACTGCCAGGAAAAACATGGAATTTTGTTTCTTCAACTCCCAACAACAACATACTCTTGAATCAAGCTGATCAGGAGTCAGCAGGATTCAACCATCAAATCATCAAGGGTGATGTTGAGAAGTTTCTCCACCACAAGTTACAACAAACAAAATTGGAATTCAGATCAAAGTTTTCTCAACAAAGTCTTGTTCAGGAAGATCAGATCTTTGAAAACTGCATCACCAGAACTAAGAAGAAGAAGAAGAAGAAGAAGAAGAATTCTTTTTCATCACAAAACACAATATGGGTCATGAGCAAAAATTGTAAACTAAGAATTCTTCTTCTTCATCTCAAAATTGGGTTATGAGCAAACTGTAAACTAAGAATTCTTCTTGGTCACAGAATGGGTGATGAGCAAATTGTACTTAGAATTCTTCTTCACAAAATGGGTTGATGAGCAAATTTGAAGTTTGGTAACTACAAATCCACTTTTTTTTTTTCCCTTTCAATTCACAAGAGGACAAAATTGTAAAGGTGGGGGAGGTGTTTTTTCAGCTACTGACATGAAGAGATCAATTGTGGAATTTCTTTGGGCTTTCTTGTACTACATACATGATTAGAACATCAAACTGGGTTTTGAAGTTGTCTTTCTCATGAAAAAGCTCTCTTTTCTTTTCTTTACTTCTTCAAAGCTACTTCTTTTTTCTTCTTCTTCTTCTTCACAAAATTAGCAAGCTTCATGACTTAGTCAGGCTGGGCCCCATATCTAATTTGATTTCTTAAGTCATATTCATTTCAGAGCTTGCTTTGGTGTGAAATTTTGCACCGTTTATATATATATATATATATATATAAGAGAATAATTTGTCACAAGATTTTTTTTTTTGTTTGGGAAAAAAAAAATTCTCCCAAAAAGGAGTAAGCATAGTTTTGAGTCAAGTTTATCACATTTCTATTCCTAAATGCAGTAGCTAACCAGATTAAAGAAGGTCTTCCTTCTTCAAGAAAAAAAAACCAAAGGTTCTCCTCGTCACCCCGTCCCCACAGCTTCTTGTTCAGCTACACAAGTTCCAAGTTCTTTTTGCTTCAAGAGAAGAGTCACATACATATGTTTACTACGATACGTAAATTACTGGCAGATTCTTAGCATAACGTGGTGGCCCCAACCCAAAGACGTTGTCGAATTTGGTTGCTACTTTGTCACTCACTTTAGTCGAACACAAATGCATATCTATACTAGATATATATATACTAGAGACACGTGGGAGATGATTCAACAATGCTCGAATAACACACTTAAAACATGGGAGTTTTTTCAAGGTACATATATGCTAGTGAGTTGCAATCCAATGTTGTCTTCCCAATGCAATGTTGTCTTCCCTCAACATAAATAACAAATTCCTGGAGAGTGAGAGTCCTTTCTCGATGTATGCACTCATCAAGTTGTGTTGTATACACTAGACTAGTGTAGTAACTTGGAAGGCGAGAATCATGGCAATCAAAAGATCTCTTTCAGCAAAAGAAAAATTATTTATTATAGTTTTCAAAGAAACCAAGCAAGCATCCAATTTGATGCTATTTTTGAGAACATGCTTGTAGAGGAATGTTCATCAAAAGAATTTTTTTTTTTAAGGAAATAGTCTAAGAATAATAGGAATCCAAAAATGGGTCTTTTACATAGGTACCCATTTTGCAACTCGAAAACCATTTGGATTCTTCTTCTTCTTTGATGCAAAACCTCCCCCCATTATAAATATTGATTCTCATAATTTTCTTGCCACCGCCCACCATGTTGCTCATGTAACAAAACAAGAGCATCCCGAAGCCCACCATTTGATAAAGTCATAGTGTTGAGTTGCGTTGTCAATTGATTTGGAGAGAAGCCTCTTTGTTTTGTTTTGTTTTGTGTGTGTATATGTTTGAAAATGTGTGTTTTTTTTGTCTCAAAATCCTCAAGTAAGTCCATTGGCAAGGATCCCCACATTAATTAGCATTAAATGGTGACTATCCTCGGTGTGTGGTAGCATTTTTCTAAAGTGCTATTACAAGTGGCAACCTAGGACATGCCTAGCTCTAGATGTGGCAAATTTAATTATATTTATTTTCAAAAAAATGGCAAAAATATCAAAATTTTACCCCCCAAAAAATTCACATTTTTTTCTTTTCATTTTCTGAAAAGAAATCACCGAGTTGTGAAATTTCACCACAAAAAAAAACACTATTGGAGGGAGGGATGTTGGGTTTGGAAGGAAGAAAAATCAGGCAAAAGCCAACCGAACTACAATTGTTCAACTCATAAAACCAAAAGATACTATTTGCATTTACTTTCATTTTATCATATCATGTTTCAGTTGATGGTGGTGGAAGAAGGTGAACATTATTGTCAATTGTTGTTGAAAAGGGGAAAAACATGTGTCAAGCCAAATGATGAATGATGATTCTAGATATTACCATTAAAATAAATTAAATTAAATTAAATTAATAAATAAACAACCATTAAACTTTATCATGTAACTTATGTACTCCAAATTGCAACTAGACAAATGGTTGATGTTGAAAACCCGATTCTTGTGATTGTAGTGAATAGGCAAAACAATTTGATGAAATCCTAATATACTACAAGTTGTTAGGCCAAATAAATAGCTTTTTCATGTGAGGTCAAGAGTCAAGACCCTTCAACATCAATTTGCAAGCTCAAATTTTGACATGAATGTTAAGAGAATTTGTTGCAGATTGAAGCAATTTTCCATTCAAATTGCACCATAATTGCTAAGAGAAATTTCCTCAGCAACTTTGGTTTTTAGTGTTTGTGCACTAATCCATTTATTATTTGAAAGTAGGCTTTCTTTCATTTGTCCCAATAACATAAAAACATTTTACAAACCAACTCACATTTTGCATTTGCATATGAGAAAAGTTTTTTTACTTTGAACAAATTATCCTCATTGAAAATGTACATGTTTCCCAAAAAATTGTGTGTTGAACATATGTATGAGTTTTTTAAATCCATGTTGTACCTCAAGAGATTTGTGAAGCCAATCTTGACCAGGTCGAACAAAACCTAATAATAATTTTTAAAAAAGGTTATCCATCTAACTCTTCTTGAAGAGCCTTTGACACTATTTTCTTTCAATATTTTTTTGCAATCTATTTTTTTTTCATCTAAATTTAACATTTTTTTACTTTAGGAATATTAGTTATAAGGTATAGGGTTCAAGCCACAACTTTGTTGATTGATTCAAATTTATTTTTATTAAAATTGTTTTGAAAATAATTATGTTGATGGGTTTGAAATGTTTCCCAAACTTGAAAACATACTCAAAATTTTGGTCCATGAACTCATACAATGCATTGTCATCCATCATGTGATGTCACAAGATTTACAAAGAATTATTTGCATTTGGGGAACAACACTTTGGGGAGAATAGGTTGGATTTCATTAGTATGTGGGGGCGGGGGGGGGACATTTGTGCCATGTGGCATGTTGCCCAAGGTTATAACATACATGGATCAACTTGAATTAATGTGGGTGGCTAGATAAGTTAGTTTATGTGTTCAAAGTTCAAACCAATGTTGTTTAGTTCCCATTCCAAGTCATGGTTAGGGTCCATGCCATGGGCCAATTCCAAGTCCTTTGAACCACCTCAAGAGTGTTGGGGTCCATGCCATGGGCCAATTCCAAGTCCTTTGGACCACCCCAAGTGTGTCGGGGTTCATGCCAAGGGCCAATTCCATATCCTTTGGACCACCAAAGAAGACAATCAGAACGGGTTGCCTAGTTAAATTGGGAACCAAAATTGGGTTCAACTAACTATTGTCAAAACATAAGGGTGGTTATCCATTTTTGTTCCAATTTTGTTCACTTTTGTCTTTTAAGCAAATGTTCCTATTTTTTTGCATTTACATCATTCATTTGTATAAATTGATCTTTGAAATTGTATACCAAGGTTTTTATTTATCTATTTATTTTTATTTAATTTTTAAGGTGTAGTGAAGAGACCATATTCTAGTATTAATATTGGGCTTCTATGACACAAAAGAAGAAATAAAATTGAATTTATAGCATTTTGGGATGTTGTAGTTGGGAATGAGGTCCAAATGTGATTGAATTATGATCACTAATTTGCAATTCAACCATGATTAGTTAATAAATTAATTATTAATTGGAAGTGGTTAATTGTCATGAATTATTGAAGGTGGGAAGATTCATTAGTTTGTTGGAGGAGATTGGCATTGAAATCTCCTAATATGATGATTGGGTGTTGGTAGAGATACTAACAAAGCATTGGTGGACAATTGGAAAAAAATGATTGAGAGTGTCTGACAAGGGGGTGTGTAAATTGACAAAATGCATATTTGATCATGTTTATATCTTTGAAATATTGCTTTTATAATTTATGCGCCTTTGATGCATTGATGTATGATTATTTTTTAGTTTCATAATATTATTGAAATATATGATTATGCCATGGTCATCAAAGCACATTAAAGGTGACTTGATGTTGTTATGCAAAAGTATGGGCATCATGTAGTCATTGGTTTGATGTGTTCTTGGTTAGATAAACAAAGTATGTGTGAGCTAAAAACGCATTATATTGTCCACTAAATGTTGTGATAATGCAATTTTTGCAAGATATTGAAATTTGTAATTGGTCATGCAATTCAATAAAAATGATTAAAATGACAAAGGATTTAACATTACAATGTTTTATATAGTATAATCACATTGTATGAGTTTCATGAATAGTTTTTGAATCATCATAACATTGTGGATTAATGAATATGGATTCAATGTATTTTTATACAATGTTCTTTAGTGAATAAAGGACTCAATGATAATATGGTTTGATGACATTGATATCAAGGACTTTTTGGAACCTGGATTTTGTTGACCAAGTTTTTTTTATGTATCTTGAATTATGGGTTTTTTTATTAAGTCTTTTATTCAACAAAAGTAATAATTCAAAAATTCATCTTTCAAATTTAAGATCTCCTTAAGATAATTAGGATTGAAATTTTTTTTTATGATGAATGTTTAATGACAACTTGTAAATGACCCGTGTGATTCAAAGTATCTTGGCTCCACATTGTTTTCACATGGCCACCTTACTGTTAATTTACACAATTATGGACATCCACATGTGTTTAAAACTATTACACCTTACTATGCTTTCACCTTGTAATGTTCGGAGGTCATGGTAAGCACAAATGTCTTCATGGTCTTGTTGCAAAGGTATGGCATTTGGGTGCAGTCACAATATCATGTTCATCCCCTTTGACCATTACCATTGTTTAATTTTCATTATGATAAATGGTTACTTAAATTGATGATCAAATTTGTAATGATGTATTATGGGAACATTTGACAAAATTTGAAATGAATCTAATGAATATCATCCAAAAACATTCTTAAAACAATGTAACCAATGTTTTTATCACTTTAAGGATTTTTTTAATGATTTTAATTATTTGAAAATTACAATTTTAAGAATTTTTTTAATAAACCTTTACATGGTAGTATAATGCAACATCTTTTTTAGTCATACATTTTTAAAAAATTTAATTGATTTGTAAATCATGATTTTAGAAGAAAATTTTGCATAATATTTTGTATTTTAAGATTTTTTAAAAAATTAGTCATTGTCTTACATGTGGTTTATTATATTATGAATACACCAATTTTTAAATGGGATTATTTTGTTTGCATTATGAGTTATTTAATTGTAATGTTGATAATGTCCATTGGGCTTGTACATGTGAAAATAATTATTCCCAAGTTGAATTTCTTTTGTTATGAGGGTGTTAGGAATCCAATTATGTTTGATGTGTAGATGATTTGATATAATGTTTTGTTTTTAATCCATGCATCAAAACAAATGTTTTCATTTTCAAAATGGATTCAAATTAAAAGGTGCAGTGAACTATTTACGACATGTTTAAAAATGTCATTTGTACCATTTACAATATAATCATAAATGTCATAGTTTCTAATACATAATTCCACAAGCATGTTTGATATGGAAGTCATGGTGAAGCCTTGCAATTTGGTGTGTGTTTTTTAGTAATTTAAATTGTCATGGAAGGCATGTATTTGCTTGGAATGTTTGTAACTTGGAATCAAAATGTGTTGCTAGGAAAAATGTTGTATACATGTTGATTATGGCAAAAGTTGCCTTATTAATATATAAAAAGGTGTGGGAATGTGAGGTTATTTGACAATTGTTGATGGCAATTTTTGTTTATTTCTTGAATATCAACTTTTGTTTGTGTGAAATTTTTGAAACAATTGAATATGGAGATGAAGTCAAGGTCTTTTTTATGCATGGACTATGTGCATTCATACAATTTCAGCTTGAAAATAAGATCATTAGGTGGAACTTAGTTTTTTTTTCTATTCATGGGTATTTTGTCAAATCCAATTTCTAATGCTATATTGTTGAGTCATTTTTGGAATTTAATTGATTGTATGGTAAATTGTCATGTTGGGTGAATTGTATGTAAGGTGCATGAAGTCAATTATGTCACATTCTAGGGAGTTTTTTAAAAAGTAGTAGTGAACTAATGTAATTGTTTGTTAAACAGATTTTGGAACATTGATTGAGTTATGCTTGAGTAGTTTCATGCTGCTAGTGACATTGGTTAAATTTTGTTGTTTGCATGATTATTGCATAATTAAGATAAAGAACAAACAATTTTCACCTTGCAAATTGGTATTGTATCAAATTTTGTTTCTATTACATTATACTATATGAAGTGTTACTAAGATTTGAATGTGGCTTCAAGTGGTGTGGTCTTGTGTATGTATGTTGAAAAGTAGTTTGAAAATTCGCAAGAATTGTTTTTCCAAAGAAGGTGACATGTTATATGAATGCAATAATAGAAATGCATGAGGGCTCCTTTAAAGTTTTTGTGTCACTACTCATGGATTATGTTGGTTGTAACAAGTGTTTATGTTGATTTATTAACTTTGTGTGTTGGTAGCTTGTGTGTTTTTTTGAAAGCTCAAACATTTGGGTATCCATTTACATACAACAATTTGCAATAGATGCCACACAAAAAAAAGTTTTAATATTATGTTGTATGTTACAACAATGGCATGAGTTATCTTGTATTTTGATTTTATTTTGGGATGTAGATTTTCATTAGTTGGAGAATATTTAAATCATTTTTGTAAAATTTTGATCTTAGGTTTTCTTGTAAATCTAGATTTTATAGGTTAATAATTGTTAATGTGTAAATGTGGCAAGTTAGAAAATAATTGATTTACAAATTTAGTGGTTTAGGATTTTTTAATTGTTAGTGTGAAGTTGCCATTTGTTTTGTTTATTTGATAGGATATTTATCGAATTAAAAGTTTAATTATGTTGTTTAATTTTTGGGGGCTCCTTTAATAGTTTCTCCTTTTGAGTTTTTTTAATTATGTCTAGTATGCTTGAAAGTTTGTAAACATGTGTTTGGGTATAAACTATTACATGTGATCTAAAACTTTAAGGTACATGTATAATTAATGGTAGAGCTTCTACACCATGATGTTTTGTGTAAATGTAGCCTAAATAGGTCGCTTTAGTTTGTACTAAACCTTAGATGGCAAACATCAGCCCTAACTTTTTATTAAAGAACTATGGAAGTTCATTAGAGCCATGCCTGAACCCTAGACCTCAAAGGTTTAAACTTATGGCTTAAATCTTAAACCTTTAATAGAAAACAGTGGCTTGTTTTTTGTATTCTATGTTCATTTGTTCTTTCAATGTGTGCTAGATGGTAGTCTTTACTTTTTGTTTTCTTGTAAGCGTGTTGTAAAATCGTTTTGAAGTTGGTTTGGATAGTTCAAAAGTGCAATTTTTGTTGTTTGTGAATGTTTTAGAGAGTATGGGGTGTTTTGAAAGCTTTATATTTCTTTTATGGGTTCGTTATCTTTTTTCTCTCCTTGGTTTTCGGTTTTGTGCTTTCTTATTTACACTATTTCTCTATGCAACAACATTGTTTTGGTTTGTGACTAATCTTGATATTACAATTGTGTTTTGAATTTGTGTACATACATATATGTAATTTTATTTATTTTTTATTTGTGTGTGTTTTTTCTTGGAAAAGTTCAAAGATTTTGTAATTTGTAATTTGTGCACATTGTTTTTAAGTGTATATGGTTTTGTGTTTTTATATTTATGTTTTTTTAAAAAGTTCAAAGATTTTGTAATTTGTAGTTTATGTACAATGTTTTGTTGGGCAATAATGAAATGTTGAAATTTATGTGACTAGTAGTGGGCTTTGATTCTAAGGATTAAGATCTCTATGAACAAAGAAAAAAACAACAGCATCCAATGTTGTTGGGATAACTACAGTGCAATAGGGGATGTTAGGTGTTGTTTTTGAAAAATATATAATCAATATATATGGGTCTTATGATGTTCCCAATAGTGGATTCAAATACATACATTGTGATTTGATATATGCTTCAAGATACTTGATAGTCACTTTAACTATTGGTTCAACTTTTGTTACTATTTTCTCCATGTCTTAATGTTGGATTGTACATACAAATCATTACCTTTGGTGTGACTTTCATAAATAAGTTTGAAAGAGGTTATTAGGGGCTTGGTTTGAAAGTTGGTTCAAAACTATGATAAAGGAGATTGATCTTATTCCTATTAGTTTAAGATTTATTGCTACACACCATACAAAGCTTCACGCAAAGGGAAAATTTAAAGGAGCTTTGGACCATAAACATGGTCATAACTAATATTTATTGTAGGTTTGCAAAGGCTTTCATTTTGGTCATTGTAGATGGTTTGGAGATCGTTGATATGCAAGTTTTAACCATCTTTCCAGAATTTTATGTCCAATATGCGAAGTTGGTTGAAATTTATGCCACAAGGAGACTTGCAATAATTTTAATCAAGAATATTGGTATTCCAATTTTAGGTGAATAACAATTTGTGAAAATTTTTGCAAGTTGTTTTGTAATCCTTGCACATATTGATAATGGAGTTGTTGAAAGATTAAGCAAAGTTCATCACAAAAAAATTGAATGCCAAGATTTTGTAAGAAATTTTGAAGTATTCCACATTTGAAATTTGAATATCAGGTAACTTGAATTTGTTTGGGGTTTTTTGTCTTGGAATTTGCATGTGCCACAATAAAGGGTTTTTTTTCTTGGCCAAGGGTGAATGGATGGGTTGATTGGGATTTGATAAATTTAATATATTTTTCAGAAGTTGGATTGAACATGCAAATGTTTTTTTGACATTTTGAACCAGTGTTTTGGATAGAATAAAGTAACTTACTTAAAGGATTTGGGTTGGAAACTTTAAATTGCACATGATGATGTGATTGGTTATTTTGGGTTGTGCTAAATTATAAAAAATATTTTTCCAAAATCAAATTGAAAATGCAAGAAAAAATGAAAAAAAAGTTATAAATATAGATTTAAACATAAACATCAAAAAATATGTACAAGCTTGAAAATAGTAGATGGTAAATAATTGTTCATTCAAAAATAAATTGAGTGTAAGAAAGAAGTAAAAAGTAAAAAATAAAACTTGAAAAATAAAATAATAATAATAATTTAAATGTTTAAATTTAAAATTCATATAATAAATAGTTTAAAATAATTATAAAGATATTATATCAAAAATTAAACAAAAATAAGTTATTGTATTGCAACTCTTAAATCATAACTATATTTTTTGAAGACTTAGAAAAAAACTTAAAAGATATATATTGATAATATTGGTTATAAAGTAAGATTAATTTTTGAGTTTCTATAAATATATAATTAAAAACTCAAGATCCTTGAAAAAGATATATATATATATATATATAACAAAATAAATAAATAATAAATAAAAATATATTTACACTTATAATTATTGTAAAACTAGTAAATTTTTAAAGTGTTAAATAAATAATAATGAGATTTGAAAATAGATATTTTATTTTAATAAATTATAAATACTATTTTATAAAAAATTGAAAAAGATGTTTTAAACAAATTAATAATTAAGAAGGTTTACAAAAATAAAAATTTATATTTCATAAGAGATATATTTTGTTGGAAGACATGGATATAGATAAAAACTTAAATAAAGTTGGCTTGGATATAATATCCAAGTTTCAATATAATATTGGAGATTGTTTCTTTAATGCAATTGTATATTTACTATATTATTCAATGATATCAATAACAATTCAAGAAAATAATATGGCTTATTTACAAAAATGTTTAATGTTCAAAACACCATAAACTTTGGAGTGTCGTAGACATGAATAAAAATTTGAATTTTTGCATGATTTACATCATGGACAAACAATTAATGCACAAAATTATATATATAAAATGTCAATATATGCAATGATGGTGGGTTATGGGGTGATTATACTCTTGTGTTTTGGCTATCAAAATATTTGCAACACCTGATTCATGTTTGGAATAAGAATAATGGGCGAATAATGGTAAAAGTGGGGGATGAATATGACATTCAATTTTAAACATAGTACATGGGACCAACCATTTTGAACTTATAAATGTATGCAATGAAATCGTTAATGAATGTGACAAAGGGATTCAAAGTTTTCAAAAAATAAAATAAAATAAATGATCAAGAATATAAGACTAAAATGAATGTTTTAAACATTTGTAAATATAACAAACCTAATAAAAGAATTGAATTTTTTCAAATGAATAAGAAAACAAATAATAAAAACAACGATATTACAACAAAACGAAAAAAAATTGATTGGAATTTTGAATTAAGTAGTGCATTATTAAAAGTAACAAAAACCCATCCATAATGGATTCCACAAGAAGTTGCATTGACATTCATTTATCAATATCCAAATCTCAATTTGGACACATTACAAATCAAATGACATTTAAATTTTTTTGAATTTAGAAAAAAATAATAATAACAAAGACTTTGTATATTCAAGAGAAAATGGTACAAATTATACATTGCAATATTTACTATAGAAAATGTAAAAAATGATATAGTAAAGAAATCTAAGCAATCAATTACAACATGCATTAGAGAACAATGAAGGTACTATTAATCAACCATTGATGAATAATGAAAATTTAAATGATGACATTATTGATGATGTTCAAACACAAGAATGCAAACTAAATGCTTTAATAAAAAATAATTCAAGAACAATTGTTAAACCAAACAAAACTGAATAACAAATATGTTATGAAATATAAAAAATACATTGAAGATATTCCAAAACATGTGTGCTATTGTTGCCAAAGACTATATTTTGCACATCAAATTTTTTATGCATCGCATTCATATATTGAACAATTCCTTAATCCTTTAAAAAATGTAATATCTAATGATTGTGTGTTGATGTGTAAATCTTGTTGTAAAAAAATTGACGTAAAGAAACCTTTAGAGTTAATGTTATGTGATTACAGTGTAAATAACAAACCAAATATGGAATTTGCTTTAGTGTTGAACAAAATAAAAGAATGTCTATTTGCACCTCACCTTGTTTTTGCACAAAATTTTCAACTATGAGGATATGGACAATATGGAATGCATGGTAGCATATATGAATGTACCAACAAATTTAAATTTGATACAAAATATATTACCATGAATGCCATGTGATGATTCTTCCATTTTTGTTTTAAAAATAAATAAATGAGAGTATAAATCAATATAAATGTTAGGTTATGTTTGTCCAAATGTAGTTATAAAAGCATTACAACAAGTTTATAAAACTCCACTTTACATAGATGCAAAAGTTTCGATAAAACCAAATTGGCAAGGTTTTAACAAAACTTGCAAATGTGGTTAATGAAAATGAATTACAAAAACATGAACTTGAACAAGATTTTGATATTGATAATTTAAAAACATCTTAAAATATTATTGAAGGTAGTTTTGGAGACATTTTAATTCAAAACATATTAGATCTTGAACAAATAATGGACAATAATTCAAAATCGTTATCGCTTGCCTCTAGAGAAGGTTTTTGATCTCTTGGAATATTTTGTGATAAACATTCAAAATAATATAATTTTTCAACATCATTTTTTGGACATGCAAGACCAACTTTTCAATCATCATATCAAAATATAATTCAAGTTGAAGTAATAAGTGTTAATAAAAATAAATCATATCATATAATAAACATCTTTTTCAAAACAATAAAAATATTGATTCATTTCAACTTATCATTGACATGGATTTGAATTCAAAAAAGAAAACTATCAAATCATGTTTTGACAACTAACAATGTGTCTACTGATGTAAATAAACAAAATATTAAAATTTGATTTAGTGCATTGTGAATTAAGTTGTATAAGAATGTTTCTAGATTATTTGGATTGACTTCGAAAAGATGTTTTTGTAATGATAATGTAATTTGGACCTCCAACATTTTCCATGACATTCACTATGGGTGTAAACAATTCGCCTATACTTATAAAAACAATAAAAGATTTGCATCTCAAACATTTTAATCAAAATGAAAAGATCAATTTTGATTACTCATTGAATAATAGAGATCTTGTTAGAAATGAACTTATTACATGTGTGTGATATTATGAACATATGATGAACAATTTTTGCAAAATACTTAAAAACATAGATATTTTGTTTGGTCAAGTTGTGTATTATTTTTTCATTACAAAATTTCAATCTGGAGGACTACCTCATGACCATGGTTTAGTAGGGGTAAAGAATGCACTTCAATTTGGTATTTCATCAAATAGTGAGGTCAAAATTTTTGTTGATACATATTTGACAACTGATCAAACCATTTTTCAAAAGGAAATTCATAATGCTCAAATCCACCAACATAAACAAACATGTAAAAAGAAATGGCAACAAATTTGTCATTTCCTATATCTGAAACCATTAATGAAATATATAAATATATTGTTACCTTTGAACGAAGGAGAATGTACTTCAATCTTATTCTATAGGAACTTAGATTTTTAGCAAGCTTGTTGACATGAGGTTAGGTTTAGAAATTTCGTTTGATGAATTTCTTACATAATTACAAACAAATCAAATTATTTATTTATTTGCATTATGTTGTACATTACGTACATCGACATTTTAAAAAAAAACATAAACCATGGGACATACACACAAATATATTTAACATACATGTAAGACCTTTATGGGAAGCAAATACAAATGCACAATTTATTTTAGATCCAAATGTTGTTGTTATTTATTGCATTGCTTATTTAACAAAAATAGATAAATTTGTTACATGTGAAATGTAATATAATTAGATAAATAAAAATTTGAACAAATTGAAGCATTTGAATGAAGAAAAAAAATAGGAATCGCATTTTTGAATGCACTAAAAATGCCTATTCAATAAGCAATACACATACCATTATCAATTCCACTTTATCATTCAATAAAATCATTTCAATTTATTAATACATGTGAAGAACTTAATAGAGGTTTTTTGTTGTTACAAAAAAAAATATTGTAAAATTTACCACCAATTTCAACAAATATTCATTGTCAATCTTTAATTGCAAAATATAAAAAACAATTATTGTGTTGGAATCTTTGTGCCTTGTTGAATTTGTATGAAGTATGATACCAAAAAATGCAAATGTTATAAAAAAAACAAAATTATATGTTGGGTTTTTTTTAATGTTTAGAAAGATCTGAAATCCATTATAGAAAATTACTATTATTATTGAAACCTTTTCATGAATTAGAAACTAATTTGGAAAAACTTCATACTTTTTTGAGGGATGCACATTTAAGTGAAAAAGTAATATTGAAAATTTAAAGAAAAATATTTATAAAATTTAAAATATGATGATGAATGGGATAATTTATAATCAAAATTAAAACAATATAAAAAATTGCATGAAACTAATGGATGGGAAAAATTTATTCAATATGAAATAATTGTTGATGTAAGTAATCCATGTAAAAATTCTCTTGTTACTAATGTTAATGATGTTGAAAAATACGACTTAGGGTTTGAAAACCATGTATTAACTAGAATAAATATATGAAAATTTGAAAAACATTTATAATGTATTTGAACAACATGACAAGCACATTCCATATGAACAATTTTATGTACAAATGAAAAAACTAAATGAAGAACAAAGAAGTTTATTATTGATGATATATTTATTAAAAAAAAAAAGACCCATCAAAACCTTTACATTTTTTTTAACAAGAGGTGTAGGGACAAGAAAAACATTCACAATAATGTGCATTATACAAAGTATGTTACAACATTACATAAAAGAAATGATGGATGTTCACCCTTTAAAGCCAAAAGTTATGAAATAATTAGCATATACATGAAAAGTTGCTTGCAATATTAATGGCATAACAATACATTTAGCACTTGGAATCCCAATAAATAGAAAATATAGTGAACTTAATGTACTAAATGATGGAAAATGAAACATTTTAATTAAATGTTATGATCAATTATGATTAGTTGTAATAGATGAAATATCCTTAATTGATAATAGAATGTTAACATTCATTCATCTTAAATTACGTGTTATAAAATAAGTTCATACATAATTTATGAGTGGTTTTGATATTATAATGACAAGTGATTTTTCTCAATCTCCTCTAGTTTGAGATTCATGGATTTTCAAATCTAATGTCAATGTATTTAATGTATTCACAACAAATTTTTGGTGCAAAAATGTAAAATTTTATGAATTGAAACAAGTTATGTGACAAAATGATTTTGAATTCATTAATATTTTGAATAATTTCCAAACAACATTGTAAACTTTTAAAAATATTGAATTTATTAATAATTTATTTGTTTCAAAACACCACCAAGAGACAATATTTTACCATATTTGTTTTACATAGATGCTAAAAAAATTCAACACAATAAAAATACATTTGAAAAAAAAATGGTCAAATATTCACATCCTAAACACAAGACATTCATTTGGACACATGTCCTTTTCATTTTAGATTACCAATCATACCAAACGAAACAATTGGATTGCATTTTGAATTATTGTTCAAAAAAATAAATGTGGAATTATGTGCAAGGAATTATGTGACATTAGAATATGGCCTCGTAAATGGTGCATATGGGATTTTTGAAGATTATACAAAAGCATTTTCAAAATCATTCATATTGATAAACTTTCAAAACCCTCAAATTGGAAGTAAAACAAGAATAAAAAATTCAGAATATACAGAAAATTTCCTAGATTGAATAAAAATTGGACAACTATACAATGCAAAAATGTTGAAATACAAATAGGTAGCAATCCTACTCACATTATTATAACAATTCAATTCCCTATTCAATTAGTTGTACGTCACACTATACATCAAGCACAAGGGTTAACTTTTGAATGCTTAATATTTTATCCATTTGGTGTAACAAAACATAGTTTCGCATACACACCAATATTTTGTATTCATTCAAAAGGATATTTATTTTTACTTTGCCCATTTTCAGGTAGTTTTCTAACATAAATCCTGTTATTGAAGAAGAAATGTTTGATTTAAAAACAACAACACAATACAAATTAAACTTTCCTAAATTAAGATTATATTGAAAATAATTTGTACTTATACAATCTTTAAATAGTCATTTGCTACATTTGCATTTTTGAGATATTTTTATGGAACTTATTTACATCAAATATTTTTTTAAAATGAAAAAAATACAAAATATTTTTTTGTATAAAGAAATTCACAATGCGATATCCAACAAATTTAATATTTTATCTTGTTATAATGAACATGGCATAATGATATTTTATGATGAAAAAGTTGTTTACTAGATACAATTTCAATAACAAATATACGTGCATAATTTATTATTGCAACTTTTAATAAAAATACACAAGACATTGTGCATATAATTGCAATTTACAAACCACCCAAAATGCAAATATCTTATTTGATTTCTATTTTGGAAACTACATTTAAAAAAATACCAATTTAAAAATTGTCCAACTATAATAGTTGGAGATTTTAACATAGACATGTTAACAAAACCATGCCAATCAATTATATTACAAAATTTCACGAACAATATAAGCTTATTGGATAGACCACAAACTTGTATATTTCACATTTAAATTATCGAACTATGTTGCAAAATTCAATATTTCAAATAATATAATATAAATTTCCCAACCCATACAATCATATAAACATTCATTTATTCATGAAATATATCATTCATCATGTCTATATATTGTATGTATATATCTATATTTGAACATATTACATTTGTAATCTAACACATTGAATGAAATCTAATATAATATTTAAAGTAAAAACCATGTTATATCTAGTTATTTATGTATATTTATGTTTATGTATCCACGCAACTAATGCATTTATAAATATATGAATACCTATAATGCATCCATCCATGTCTTTTTTTTTCCTTTTGGGGAGAGTCAGGGTTGTTGTTTTTTTTGGTTGTTCCCAATGTGTTCACATCAAACTCCTAATGGGTTCCCAATATGTTCCTCAAGTTCTCAATGTGTTCCTCAACATGTTTCCATTAGCACCTCACTTTGTCCCAAATGTTTTGCCCTAAATTTTACTCTTGTAAGCTATATAAGTAGCACAAAGGAGGAGAATTTAATATACAAAATTTGAGACTATCCAAAGCTTGATTATTATTATTATTATTATTATTATTATTTTGTGATTGGCCAATAAAAAATGCCAATCACAAATATTAAAAATATTGAACTTTGGGGGTCCTTACAACTAATTCTACAAGTCACATTATTCTTTGGATTTATCAATAGTTTATGGTTTCAAGTGGTCAATATTACATATAGTTCAAAAACTATTGCTCAATTTTTAAAAATTTCAGTGCATTTTCAAAAAAAAAAACATGAAATGGCACACATTAACGTGCCTTTTGATGTCTATTTTATATAGTAAAATTGAGATTGACATAAATAATGATGAATTATTGAAAACCATATGAAAACATATGACGGAATTAAAATGGGGGGAAAGGGAGTTTATTATTAAATTAATAAAACCTCCATCTCTTCTACCATTATTCTTACCCTCTTTCTCACAATTTCAAAGTGAAGCTTCGATTAAAAATTTAAATAGTGGTAAAAAATAAATAAATTAATGCAGTTCTGTTTCTTCAAAAAGAAAAGAAATTCTGATCCTGGTTCTGGTTCCAGTTCTGAAAATCAATCCAAGTAACCTGGGACTGGAAACAACAATTAACTGCCGGTTAACCTCTGATTAGCCCTTGGTTTTAGTCCTTTTTTTAAAAATAAATAAATAAATAAATAAATATGAGCTCCCATTCCACACACATAAATGGAACTGGGATCCAGTTCTTCGAAAAATAAAATAAAATAAAATAAAATAAAATATTTCTTCTTTAAGGGTTTTGAAATAAACAAAATTGGGTTTCAAAATTCTGAATTTTTTTCAAAAGATCCAAAAATAAGAAGTTCACACTTAAGGAACCCTTAATGAACTGGAAGAACCACACTTAGGAATTACATATGATAAAGGACGTTGTGAAGAATCATTTCATCCATCTGTCCTGTCATCCATCCGTCTCATCATGGTGTGTTTATTTTGACAGGGTGGAGAAAGAGTGGAATACAGATGTGGCACGACGGAGAATAATATATATTAGTGTTATAAATTTTTATTTTTATTTTGGGGTTTTTTGAATTTGGTTCTTTTTTTCTTTTTTTTTTTTTACAATTGAAAGCGTCTGGTTGGGTTTTTTTTTTTTTTTTTTTGAAATTTCATTTAGAATTTTTGAAATTTTCAATTCTTTTTACATGCCATAATTTTTTATTATAGTTCAATGGATGCCAAAACGAGCAGCCATTAAGCACATTTTTATTAGATATTG
>Ga0116231_10005439_pt1 | contig 25083 bp, 13 predicted proteins | sample S1TSphgellanicum_2_FD_89695 | JGI IMG/M metagenome (GOLD analysis project Ga0116231, IMG submission 89695) | Host-associated microbial communities from peat moss isolated from Minnesota, USA - S1T2_Fd - Sphagnum magellanicum MG | ecosystem: Host-associated > Plants > Peat moss > Unclassified... | reverse complement strand
GGGTGCCCCTCCCTCAGAAGAACACACTCATAGAGGAACCTCCCCTCGTACAGGAACCTCCCCTAGAACAAACAAAACTGACTTCCCTTGAAATAAGGATAGTGTTTTGGGGGGCACCCACTCTGATCCCCTGGCTCCTAGGAAGGAAGCAGAAAAGCAAAACCTATTATTATTATTATTATTATTATTGCCTATCTTGAACAGGAATATGGAATTATGACAAAGGTACTTTACTACCCACTCATAACTCACTTCGCCAGTTTCTATTCTGGAATCTGCACCAGTTTCTATTCTGGAATCTGCATCAGTTTCTAGGGCAGGTGTTTTTTTTTTTCTGGCTCTACTCAAGAGTCAAAAGGAAGGAAGGGGGCAGGGGGAAAGTATATGGTAAATATGAGGGCCTGGGCTTTTACCTCTCATTAAGGGCCTGTGCAAGGTGGAGCTGAGATCACAGGCCAAATTTCCGGTGACCTGGTTATTACCCAATTAATTTTTCCTTCTGAAACCATTTTTCGTAATTTAATTGAATTTCCAATGACAAATTTGCTCCAAAATTCAATATGCGCTGCACCTTAGGTCTAATATAAATTTCAAATTATGTTCATTTAAATCCTACTCGTTCAGGGTTTTCCAACAACATTAGGAGCATACCCAAATTCCCTTATAATTTTTAGTTTTAATTTAAATGAATTTTTAGTGCAAATTTTGTTCAATATTGAATAACTTTTCCGCCATATGTTGAAACATTATGAACCTAGTTTGATGCACAACTCATTGAACAACTCATTGAAAGCTTTTCAATGGTACCAAGAGTGTGGCAAGAGATGCCATGGTTTGGGAGATCTAAATGTGATAGAGAAACAAATTAACTTCTTTCTATACAAATACGCGAGGTGGATTCGAGCCAAAAAGTGGTAGGTTACACAAGAGAGGCAAAATATTTAGCTTTGGTCAATTATCATCAAAAAAATTCATTCATTATGAAAAATAGGGTGATTTGTAATTGGTCTTGCAATTGGGTTTTTGAGTTATAATAATCATTTACAACTTTATTACAACTCAATGGATTTTTATAACATAAGAACTATCAAATGAATTGCATGTGTTGTAATAGATACAATTTTTCATATGTGAAATCGTATACATATGCAACTTATGCAACTTAGTTGTAACTATGAAGAATAATTATTATATAACTCTAACGCAACCAGTTTGTAATTACTGTCGTAACATCATGTTGACATTATTTTCATCCATCCACCCATCCATGATGAATTTTGTTGATTTTCGTTGCAACTCTTTTACAATTGCGAATGCAATGAAAACACATTAATGATTGCAACTATTTGACAATTATGTTACAACTCACATCAACACAAGGTAATATTTGTGTGTAATTGCAATGTATTGCAAATGGCAACTAGATGACTATTATGGAATAATTATTATGTAAGTTCATCCATTAATGAACCTAATTTGCTTGCATATTTTTTATTCATCCATTGACAAACCTAATGTTTTGTGATTTTACATTCACACATTGATAAATGAAATCTATTTATGTCCTTTACAAATAAGTTTTTAGTTATGGGTTCCAATGTAATTGTATGGTAGTTGATTTTAATAGTATTGAAGGATTAAATTACAACTTATAATACAAATCTATAGACCTTACACACACATTATCATTGTCCAGATTACAATAAATAATGTAAAATTACATTCCATCATTTTTTATAAACATGAAATGGTTCTTGACATTCAAGGTTGGAAAATGCATTAAAAAAGTTTCTTTAATTATTGAAATACAATTTGATTACAAATCTAAATATATTGCCCAAATTATTTATAATAAAAAATTTCCTCTACCTACACAAAAGGTCATCACAAAGATGATGAACCACAACAATCAAATATTGTCATCTAAAACATTATGGTTATATAAATTAATATTTTCTTTGTTGAAATGGAGCTTCAGCAATAAAAAAATTCATTTTGCCTTGTTTACTTGAAATTTGCCATATTATGATATTCAATGTCACATGTGAAATGAATTCAATAACATGTACGTAACATTATAATGCAAAAGATATTTAAATGCCCATCCTTTCAACTTAAATAAAATTAGTTTACAATTATGATGTTATTAATATAATTTATCACTAAAATGCAACATACATAACATTATAATGTAAAAGATATTTAGATGCCCATCCTTTCAACTTAAATAAAATTAATTTACAATTACATTATCACTAAAAAAATCTATTTATCACTAAAATGCAACATACATAACATTATAATGCAAAAAGTATATAGATGACCATCCTTTCAACTTAAATAGAATTAGTTTACAACTACAATGTCATTAATAAAACTTATTTATCACTAAAATGTAACATACATAACATTGATACAAAATAAACTATAATCAACTACACTCACATACAATGGTAGTTTTCAAAATAAAATGCATCACATACTTGAAATATTAAGGTTAGAATTCACCATACTTTTGTTGTTTTGGAATTTGTCTTCTTCCATATATTGGGTTGGATTACTATACAATAAACAACAACACATTCAATGAAATATTTATTAACAACCTGATTATACAACAACACGTGTGCATGTTCTTCTAATCAAACCCATATTTTTAAACAAAGCCACCATTTTGTTTTTGAAAAAACCTTACCTTGTATGCATAACTTTAATTTTGACAAATTCAAACATTATAATGCAAATAAACATCTCATGAAACATAAATCACAAACCTTCAATCTTCAAAAACAAAAACCTTCAATCTCCAAGAAAATAAACAAAAAAATTCAACCTCTAAGAACAAGAAAATAAAAATTCAACTTAAAATAAAAACAAAAAAATTAACTTCCAAGAGCAAGAACAAGAATTTTCAACCTCTATGAACAAAAACAATAATTTTCAACCTTCAAAAAAAAAATCAATAATTTTAAACCTCCAAAAACAAAAATGAAAACCTTCAACCTCCCTATTTTAAAAATAAACAAACTTGTAACAACTTTTCAACTCTATTTTTAAATTGGAAAAACAAAAAAAAATAAAATTATCTAGCACATGATATGATAATTGTATCACCAAGAGACTAAAAAATGAACAAAATATTTAAAGAAAAACACCTTTTCATTTCTAATTCATCTTGAGTTTCTTGGAAATACGCATAGTTGGATGATGGTCGTTAATGCAAAGGAGCAAATCTACTAATTTACTACCATGTGTCACTTGCTTTTGGGTTTCCTACCGAAATTTCATATTTTTGAATTCCAAATTCCAAATTGAAATCAAATTGCATACTAGTTTTCCACATGTTGACTTGGCTGATTTGGTTAATTTGGCCTTACATATTTCTTAGATCTTAATTATTAAAAGGAAAAAAATTCCTTTGTAATCCATCTTGAATTTCTTTATAATAGGCATAACCCCATGATCAACTTGAAGGAATTAACCCTTGTTAATGAAACAATTAGACATTTGGGGTATAAAACATCAAGGTATATAAATGTATAAATCCATATGTACATTTTAATTGAATTTGTAACATAATATACATAGTGGTTTTAATTTCATTTCAAAAGCAAACTTTCACTTTCAATGAATTATATAGTCTACCAAGTCTATAAAATAACATGATGTTATGAATTACAATGTAATGGAATTTTATTTATTTTAAAATGAACAATAGTTGCAAAATAGTGAAAAAGTAATACTTATATAATGGCAACCTAATGGCACAACTAGATGTATCAATGGGAATCATAGTTAACAACTAGTTGCAAATAAGTTAACAATGTCATATGTAATCGGCAATGAAAATGCATACATGTGGCATGATCATGTGTCAAAATCATACACTAATTGCAAAATAGTTGTTAATTAGGTGTTACACTCACCCTAATTTTAATGTAATTCTCACATGCTACTAAAATTCAACTTGCCAACAAAGTCAAACATGTTTGATTATAACCATATCTATGGTGTGTACATTCTTTTGTATGGATATCCATCTTACAAACTAACTTCGAACTATAGTAGTACTCCTTGATTTTTTAACATGGCAAATTTTTTATTAATTATTTGTATCTCCATGGGATAATTATAAAATAGTTGTATATTAATCATTTTGGACCTCTAGTTGCATGATAGTCTAATTGTTGTGGACATGATTTCTCATAATGAGTAGCCAAAGGATAGCCACATCAATGAAGGAAAGAAACTTGAAAAAAATGATTTTTTTGTCAAAAAATGTTGCAATGAATGTTTAGGGTTTACGACATTAATGAGCATCAACTCATTTATCTGAATTATGACCACCATCATTAATCTATAAGTCCAAACTTTAAACTTCAACAAGATTTGGCCTTCAATTCATGAATTTTGTAAGTTTGGACTTTAAAGTCATAGGTCACAAGTGTGTGTGTATAATCTATAAATTTTCCAATTAAAATGTCGAAAAACTTGAATTGACGACACATAACACATCTTTTAAAAGAATTAATTGAAATATTAATTGTTAATAAACTTAATTAATGTCACATAACAGTGAATAGTAGCACATTTTTCCCAAAAATTTATTCAAGTAAGACTTATGTGGATTTTTTTTACTTTCCAATTCATGTAAGACTTCAAAATTTACACTTTGCACTTTGGATTTCATTTTGTGTATTGGAATGTAGATTTTTAGTTGTGCAATGTGCACTTTGATTTTGTGTTTTCTTTTAATTTTTTATGCTCCTTGTGAGGATTTAGGAATCAAATACTACAAGCAAGTTTTGTAGGTTGTCAAAATGCAAAGACTATAGGTTTCAATTTCCAAAAATATTATATAAGTCTAACTTTGTATGTGTTTTTGATTTAAGTAAAACTTCAAGTTAACATTTTGCATGCATGTTTTTCATTTTGCACTTTATAGTTAATTTGTTCTTGTGTTGTGCAATGTGCACTTTTGTTTTATGTTTTTCCTTATTTTTTTATTATCCTTGCAAAGATTTAGGAATCCAAGATTGCTAGTGGTTTTTGTAGGTCTTTAAAATGCAAAAAACACTTTGTAGGTTTCAATTTCAAAAAACATTCAACAAGTTTGGATTAAGGACTTTGTATGTGGCATGCGCACTCTACAAATTGCACCAAAACACATCTCTTGCTTATGATTTAGGTAAGACCTTTAATCAAATGTATATTGGTTTACTTAGTTAGGTTTTTTTTAATTTGTTGTGTTCTTTTTAAATTGTGAATTGCATTTAAATATCAACATGGGTCTTCTTAAACCTCATAAACCTATGAACAACTTCAAGTTTCATTGTTTGTTTAGTTAGCAAAATAATTGTAACAATGTTGTTGAAAATAGTAACCAAATTACTATGAGGGACAAGGGAATTCAATCATGAATGAAAGAAATCCATCCCCAATTCACTTGATTTTTGAAATTTCAAAAGTTGTAAGAACCCTGAATTTTTTTGAAATTGAGTATAAGAAAAGAAAAAAGGTTTATGAACTTAATCATAAATTTCAAGATGTATGAGCAAAAAAATTGCCTTGGGCAAAAAATGTTTTGAATGAAAATGGGCTTATCACACATGTTTGGTGCAAAATTTGCACAAAGGTTATGGTTAAGGAAAACCTCCTTGTTCCCAAGTTTGATTCTCTTTGTAAACATGCTAGTAGGAAGAAAGTTACTTCCCCCATGTTTAGTGTTCCAAAAGGTACATTCTACAATGCTAAAAATTGTCAACATGTTAAAAATGAAATGCTTACTGTTTTATAAGTGAGTAAAATGTGTTGGACAAGGTTATGCAAGGTGTGGGACATAGGGGCTTATCATTCAATTTGCCACAATTTCCTACCTACTCCAAGAGGGAAAGCCAAAGTTTGAATATGAAAACATGAAGAGTTAATTTGTTGCAATTCCTTAAAAGGAAGAATTGTCCATGAAAATATTGGTTGGTCCATGGTCATTATAATGCATGACATTAACAAGGCAACCACTAATAAGTTGTGAATGCAACAAATTCCATTTCCATTTATTGTTGATAATTAAAGATGCATATATATGCGTATATCATAATGGACTAGTCCCAAATTCCAATTATAATCTCCCTTGAAAAGGTGATTGAAGGGGTTGATTTTAGAATCTAACCAAAATCATTACTCAAACATTGTTGACTACTTGTGATTTAATAAATGAGTCATTGTCCCTTAAGCTCATTTGTTTTGGAATTGACGGTGTGAATGTCTTTTGAGGTGTTAGGACTAAATTCATGCATAAAATTCAATTGGATTTTACTGCTCACATGCAAGGCATCCATTACACAACCCATCAAACTAATAGGGTTATGCAAGCTTTGTCTAAGTTGAACATGGAATTAGGTAAAAGTTTCATTATTTGCTTAGAAAAAATATATTCAACTTTTATGTGAGAAGTCATTTGTGAACACAATAAAATATTTTAATCCATGCAATGACCTTACTTTCATTGGTCATCCAAGATGAAAGTCTATGAGTTGTAGTGGACTTATGTTCAACTTTCACTATGCTTGGGAAATATTTTTATGTGTTGTCAAGTAATTAAATAATCCTCACACACTTTACTAAGGGTTTGATATGTGGTAGGCCTTTCATTATGTTTTATGTAGACAAGAAACTAAGTCCATGACAATGTAGGTGACCATGTTGTTTGTGCTAAAAGATGGTTGTATCTTCAATTATTACTACATTTATGCACATTTCTATTCCTATTTTATAAAATGAATTGTTTTCATTTCTCTACCCGTTGGCTATGATATTATTATTATTTACCCAACGTTATGTTTATGAAAACACAACAATGTTTCCTTTGTCAACTAGAGGTCTAAGAAATAAGAGGTTTCATTTGAGAGATGAAACATAAATAATATTGTTCAATTTTATTGCACCTTTGCCAGTGCACAAACACCCATCTTCTTTCACAAACATTTTTTATTGACAAATCTAAACTATATTGAAATTCTTTTTATTTCTAGTAACATGTTGATTCATTTCACTATCCACGTACTAGATTTGATTTTATTATAAAACTTAGTATATTTCTATGAATGAAGTTTCAAGAGTCTCTCTTGTAATCTCATACATTTTTGCAACATTACCATGAATTTGTAGAGGAAATATCTTCATAGCACATTGTTTGGCAAGGTGCCCCTCCTTTCCACAAATGTAACAAGTAATTCCTTGTCATTCTTTATACTCAAAAGCTTCAGGAGGTGTTGGTCTTCCTCCATAATTGCAATGTTGTCTTCCTTTTCCTCAAAATGGTGGTTGTTATAATTGGACAATAAATAATTCATCATTTCCCAATTGGTTTGCTCATATTTTCATTTTGTGTGATTCATTTAACAATTTGGTGTTTAATCATTCAAAGTTCACTAGTTGATCTTGACTACTACTACTGTTTTGGATCACACCTTCATAACTATGGAATAGTATATTCAAAACTAGTTGAACATCATTTTGTTTAGAATTGGTTGTTTCTATGTTGCTAACATGTTTATGAGTTCTTTCACATAATCTTCCATGGTAATCCCCTCCTTCATTTATAAGTTATGTAGTTGGTTGAAAACAAATATAATTTGTGCCGCATTGGTTGTTTGAAACATATTTCAAAGATAGACCCATGTTATTGTTGGATATCCGTTTTTTGCCACAACATTCAGAAGATCATTTTGAATAGACAACACCAAAATTAAATCTCATAACTATTATTCCACCACTTGAACTCCTCCAATTATTGTAGGGAAAATACTCGAATTAATTTGCGCATGGACGATGTCCCACAAATTTTCACACAATGTTGTAGTTTGATTCGTCCTCTAGCTTGTTGGCCTTTCCAATTGATATGTTATAAGTTTATGAGCTCCTATAAAGTCCTATTTGGATTTGCTACAAGAAATTGCACTAGACTATTGTATATCTTTATTTTTTGCAACAATCTAAGAGCATGGCCACACTAGAATTCTATCCAAGTGTTTCTTTCTATGATGATATAAGAACAAAGTTGCATTAAACTTTTATTCCTTAACTCAAAGTCACTTTGATACTATGAGATTTTATGGTTGCATACTCTTTTTATTGATGTATATATATATACTTGTAAATCAAATATGCCTAAAACAAATCCATATTTTAAACATCAATAATCCTAAAATTAATTTTGCTAAATATTGTTTAACAAGTTCGATTTATTGGTTTCTAGAAACAAGCATGCATCACCTAGCTTACATTACCAAGAGACCCGAGATATGGATGTGTTCATTCAACAATTTTCAATGGCAAGAAGTAATGAACTTTTCTTTTCAACAATTTAATTCATTTTTTTGACCAAAACATTGGGAATTTTGTGTTTGTCTCGTATATGTTGAATTAAGATTTCTATCTTATTAGGAAAATTTGCAAAAGTAAATAAATCTCAATAATCTGAAATAAAAGAGAAAAGAGAGGGGGGGAAAAAAAAAACCTAGGTAGAATTGTGAAAAAAAAAAGTAAAAATCACCATATTTTTATATTTGGTTTTCCATGTGTAATCAAAATTTAGAAGCATGATTAAAGATTTGCATTTCATATATGGTTTACGATTAAATTTGTCTAAATCTTCCTTCGAATGATCACCACTTTTTCTACATTTTGCTATAGTGTTTTTGTTATAGGGGAAGCTCTAGCGTGAGTGTGTTCTCTTGAGGGAGGCACCCGAGGGTGTTTACGAACCTCAAGAGAACACAAGAGTACAAGAACCTCCCCTTATACAAACAACTTTCTTTTGATTACATTGCTTTTAATGGCATTCTCTAAAATTTTGGTGAAATAATTGTCGAAAAACTCGCCCTTGCATTTGAACTGGATTTTGGCCATCCAGAAAAGACTTTTTTTCACTGGCGAAATAAATAATAATAGAAAATTTGAAAATTAAGTGTTTTTGGAGGGTTTCAATTCAGAAACTACAAATGAAAAATCTCCATAATTCTATATTTGATTTTCAGCGTGTAGCCATAAATATAGACTGTTGATTAAAGAGCAGTATTTCATATCTGGTTTATAGCAAGATTTGGCTAAATCTTGTTAGGGAAAATCACCATTTTTCTACATGTTCCTCTGGATAGCTTTCACATAGGCTTGGCCTTTATTTGCCTGGCTATATGTATATAACCAAAAATATATATTAAAAATAAAAACTGCTAAAATCAAGTGATATATTCAGTAGCCAGAATTTCACCAAATTTTCAGAAAAATCACCAGATGATTCTAGATTTTCTTTAAAAAGCATTAATTTCTTACTTTTTAATTTATAGTTTAGAGAAAATCTAGATTTTCTCTGAGAAGCATCAATTTCTTACTTTTTAACTTTTAATTTTTAGAAAATCTCATTCTCTTTAAAAAGCATTAATTTCTTACTTTTTAATTTTTAGAAATTTACATTTTCTTTAAAAAGCATCAATTTATTACTTTTTAAGTTTTAGAAAATTTACATTTTCTTTAAAAAGCATCAATTTCTTACTTTTTAATTTTCAGAAAATTTACATAATCTAGATTTTCTTTTTAAATATTAATTCTTACTTTTAAATTTTTAGAATTTCTAGATGTTCTTTATTTTTATTTTCTAGAAATTCTAGATCGTGTTTAAAAAGTATTACTTTCTTACTTTTTAATTTTTAGAAATTCTAGAGTTGCTTTAAAAATAATTAATTTCTTACTTTTTAATGTTCTAGAATTTCTAGATTTTCTTTTAAAAGCATTAATTTCTTACTTTTAATTTTTAGAAATTCTATATTTTCCTTAAAAAGCATCAATTTCTTACTTTTTAGATTTTCTTTAATTTTTAGGTTGTACTTTTTTGGCAAAAGGTGACAGCCAAGTTGTACTACTTCAATTGATCGTACAACGTTGGTACTTGGTACTAACGTCTTGTTTTAGGGTTTTGTGACGTAGCCAAAAGTGGTGATCATTCATAGGAAAGATTTTAGCCAAATTTGGCTACCTCCTAAATAGGACAGTAAATGTTTAAAAAGACATACTTCTGTAATTTCTAGCCACTCTACTTTGAACCCTGTATAGAAATATGGTTGTTTTTTCTTTTAATTTTTTTCGAATTATGGCTATTGAATATTTGAAAAAGTACTTGATTTTTAGCGCTTTTAATTAGAATTTTCTCTTTTTGGCTAGATATAGCGAGGAAAAAGCACGTTGGCAATTGTCCATAGGAAGATGTAGTCAACTTTGGCTTAAATATGAGATATGAACGTTTTTGAAAAAAGTATCCTTCTACATTTTTGGCTACCTATTGCAATCAAATGTAGAAATCTGGCGACTTTTATCAAATTATTTTCCAATTCTGACTATTGAAAACCCCCAGAAAACACTTCATTTTCAGTTTTTTAATTTTTTAATTCTCTTTTTGGCGAAATTTCGCCAGTAAAAAGAAAAAGGCTAGGCCTCTTAGTGACCATATTAAGCTCCAAAAATGTTAGATTTGGACCCAAAGAGTGAATCAAGAAAAAATTCTTAGACTAAATTGCTTCTAAATAAATAAATAAATAAGTACCCCCCTTTTATAATGGGGGTATTAGCCCAGGCCAAAAATGGTGACGAACAGTTTTGGAAATAGAAATTTGATGCAGCCAATGGGAAGGCTCAGCATGCACTCAAAAGTGCCTTGATTTTTTTCCTTTTAAGTTTTGGAGGCGGGGGAGGATTTTTTTCATTTATCCTTTGATCCCAATATGTTCCCTTCAAGTTCCCAATGTGTTCCCCAAGGGGCCAAAGGAGGAGGCACTCCATCTTTTCATAGAATCTTCTATTTTGGGAAGCCTCCATAATTTAAACTTTTTTTTTGGGTGATGGGCCAATCAAATTGACTCATTTCCCCCCCCCAAGTTGGACTTGTGATTCCCCCAACTAATTAATATTAAAAAGAATAAGTGCCTCAAAGTACCCAATGGGTTTCCATCAGGTTCCCAATTGGAGGGCTCAGCATGCACTCAAAGTGCCTTGAATTTTTTTCTTTTAAGTTTTGGGGTCGGAGGATTTTTTTCATTTTTCCTTTGTTCCCAACATGTTCCCTTCAAGCTCCCAATGGGTTTCAAATCCAGTCTTCTCCCCACTATTGGAGAAAAAAACCACTGGCAAAAAACCCAAAATTAAATCTCTCAAAGTGAGCTAGTGTTTGGTGCACTCAATGAATGAGGGGCAAAGGGGAGGAATAAATTTTTTGCACTGCTAAGTGGGTCTAATACACAATAATAGGTAGAAATCATAGAAGTTTTGATGTAATAATTTAAATATCCCTAAAGTGCCTAGAACATGGGGTGGGAACTGGGAACCCCACATTCGGGCAAAGAAAACAAGGTGAGATGGGGAACACAAGGTGAAGGATGTGCAAACAAAAAACAAATCCATGCTTTCCCAAGTGTTACCCTGGATCTTGTTTTGTTTGTTCAAAGACATGTGAAAGAGCCTAAAAGATGAGACACACCAAATGTGAGAGAGATGATGCATGTCCACTATCTAGAATAATTCTAGATTTTTTAAAAATCAAATTTGTCCACTAGTCCATGGGGGGGACTACAAGATGTAAATTGTTCGCAAAATCATTGATCAAATTCATGGCTAGATTAAACATGCACATGTATAGATAACAAATTTGGGAACAAATTGAGAACTACTAGGCACTTCATTGGGAACATCATTGGGAACATGTGAGGGAACAAAATCCCTCAATTGCAAAAATCTTTGATTTCCCTTGCCCCTTACCTTACAAAGTGTAGAGTCGGTGGTTGCTAGTAAATGGCCTCATTCCTTTGCTCAACATAAACATGTTGTAAAACAAATATTTTTGGTGTTCAATCATAATAGACACTCATGTATCTACACTCCTTGAGTGCAAGAGTATTAGTGTAGGAGGAAATTGGGGATGAAAAAAATGTTAGAATACCAATGAGGCAAGGCAATAGGCACTTTCTTTTCCTTTAGTGGGGGAGTGGCCTGAGGCAAGCTGAATTTTTTTGTTTGTCTTTTGGGAGATGGGGAACCTGCAAATTGATAGTCATGACCATTTCATTCATGATGGCACTAGGGTCTTGGCAATCACATATATTTGTTGGCCTTGCCTACCAAGGCCCTTAAGGATATTGTGTTTAGATTCATTATAGAGTATAGTAGCTTAAGGGATTTTGGCTCCTAGATAGTAGGTCTATTTTTATACAAGGATTTTTGAAAGATGATATTTTGACTTGTGTTGAAACTTGAGATTAGTTATAGAATTATGATCTTGTAGAGGATTTTTTTTAAGATTATATTTTTGCATGGTGAAATATTTGAATTTTTGTAATTCTTCTTTTGCATTAAGATACTTTTTAATGTCACATTGTGACACACCCCTAGCTCACTAAACTAAATCTAGTTCATTGAACCAAAAGGTGATGACACAACTCTTTTTGCTTTTTGCTTGTTGATGTAACATGCACCCAACATCATCACACTTTATCTCATAAGGTTTGCCCAAATTCATAACTTCTAAAGCTGGGCAAAGGGGAAGACCAGCAATGAGTTTATTTTGGGCATGTGGGTGCAACGTTCTTTTCTGGTTTTCTGTTTCTTTCTTTGTTTCTTTTTGTTTTTAGGTTTTGCTTTTGTTTCTTGGTGATGTGCTGATCAAACCCACTCAAACCAAATAAAAATCTTTGGGTGCACCCCTTCACTAATTAATAAAACCAAATAAGCCACCACAAAGTGTTTGTCCTTACCATTAGCCTAGGTTGAAAATGGTGACAAACAAATGTATGAATTTAAATTATACTCAGCTTAGATATAGACAAACCAGATGATTCCTCCAAAGAAAAAAGGGTAGAACCCTCCAAAAGAAGCATATCCCTCAACAATAGAAGGACCCTCCTCTGAGAAACAAAATTTTGAGGAGTTTAAATTCCAGTTTCGGACATGGCCTCCCCTAATACTAGAAATGTTTTGGCACATCTTTATGGGAAAAAGCTGGGCGGGCCCATTCCACTCTTTCCACCACACCACAAGGGAGTGGGGTACACCTTGGAAATATTTTCCTTACATATCACCCTCTTCTTTGTTGCCTAGGCTCACAATGCTAAGGGCAATATTGTGAAGATATACACTAGGCGATGGTAAAAGCCCATGCTCTTTGGGACCTTTTGCCTGCCTGCAAGATGGAAGACTATTGTCCACACTCGTAGCATCTCCACCAACGCTCAGTATGTGAACCTACACAAATTATCGTTCACATCCAAGTTTAGTTATCTCACAACCCCACCCATAAAACTGAAACTGGGATAGCAAATAGGTGGGGGGGGGGGACTACTAATAGCAAAGCACCTGGACCAATCGTTATGATAGGCCAATCAGAAACACTGAGCAGCCCTCACATCATATTTATTACACTCTTTTCTGCAAGTGCAGAGAATTGTTGCGCCTTTGAACAGTCACAGCAACAACGCGTGCAATTACGCTGAGTCAAAACAATGAATTTTCCTGAGCCAAACCGACATGTTTTGACTTTTCTTCATCCAATAGTACAAGCCCGAAGTGGGTTTCACATTACAGACTTCTACAGTTCATCCAAAATATGAGAGATACAAGCCACTGTAACTTTTTTGTGGGTGGAGATGGAAATTACAGGTTCTTGAGATTCTTGCATCAAATGAACAAACAAACTAGCGTATCCATCAAAATGAGTTGAATTAAGGCAGAAGAGGGTCAACAAAATCTACACTACTGTTGCTTACTATAGAATGCTTGACATTCCTGTTCTTTAGCTGGAAATAGTAGATTCCCTGCACGCCATTGCTGGTGGGTCTATGCTATGCACCCCTGGGAGTTGTGTTCTTCTTGGGTGTACAAGCTTTTTGTCTCCTCAATAACAAGGGAAACCCCAAAAAAGCTTGTTAGTGTCAGGTTAGGCCCCCCAGAGTTCTTCTTCTTCTTCTTGGGTGTACAACCAACTCTTGTACACTCCAAACAACACACAGTAACCAAGAAAATTTATTAGTATATAACAAAAGTTTGGTATAACCGATACTTTTATACATCCTAATTCTACCTATGCACCCACCAACCAAACACTGAATGGGCCCATTCAAAGGTGCTCTCTTTTTCAAGTACAGAGGAGAGTGTTCATGAATTGGCTCAAAATGCACTTGAAACTCTTGTGTTAGATTTGGATTGCATAATCTTTTGTATGATTTTGTGTTCCACTGGATTCTTGCCGAGTAAAAGTCTTTGAATCTTTGTTGCCCAAAACATACCCCAGAAAGGTTGCCAGGAGCGTCAGAGGGACGCCCTAAGCAGGGCCCCACATGGTTCTGTTGCAGGGATAGATTGATGTGGTCCCAAAAAAAAGTACCTAAATTTAAACTACCTTGGGACCTTTACCATTTTGGCATAAATTTTATATAAAAAAAAGAATTTTGTTGAACTTTTGAAAAATTATTCATTATTTGTGTTGAAATTTTAACAAATTAAAAAATTCAACCACAGACCTTCCATGGCAATGACTTAAAATTGAAGCAGTTTAAACACATTAGACTGTTCAATTATATATATATATATATATATATACTTGTCAAAAATTTCAGAATTAAAAAATCAAGTGCCAAAGTTAAGATTTCAAATTTAAATAATTATTTGGTAGTTTGTTGCTAAAATGATAAAGGAAATACGGTACTTGAGAATCTTAACTGAAAAAAGCTGAACTAGGAGGTTGATGTGATGTCTAATTGTGTATAATAATTTGGGATTTGTGAATTTTTTAATAGTGTCATCCATCTTGATGCTTTCAACCCCCTTCTTGACACTCCTTGACATACATCTTGACACCTCAACCATCTTTCCTTGTGTTTCCCATCATCCTTCTCAACTCCCATCACCATCCTTTGTTGTTTTTTGAGCACTCACCATCCTCCGCTACCACTTCGCATCATCCCCTATTATCCATCATCATCCTTCCTAGCATCCATTGTTATCCCTCAACATGCCCTATCAGCATTCCTCGTCATCTTTTTTAACATGTGTCGTTATCTTTTTCAACATTCACCATTGTCATTTAAAAATAAATGTCAACCCATCATCCCCCATCATTCCTTTGAAAAAAATAAAATTTGTCACACCCAAACATTCGCACGTCATTTTCAACACATTTAAAGGTGCAATTCATTAACTTAAATCATTGTGAAATTTTAAATTGAAATAGGTTTATATGATTATAACCATTTCACCTTGCTTAAAATTATTTCACTATAGAATCATCATGTAATCATCATGATTCATTATTAGTTGACATAATTCATTATGTCAACTATTGTTGGGAATCTCATGTCATGCAAAAGTATGTATAAGATTTAATATTACTTAGCAAGAAGGGGTTGTGAACCAATCCTAGGTATAGCTTCATTGAATTGCATTGAAATTGATTTTTTGTTATGTAAATTGCACACTTGATTTTTGGTTTATGTATTTAAGGTTTGGAAATGTTGAAGATGCTATCATGGGCCATGTGCACTTCCAAAATGGTGCTTGCCATAACTAGAGTTTCATCGCAAACACTATGAGCTGAGCATGTTCCAAAAAAGGTGCCTACCATAGCTAGGATTCAAAAATGAACATTTGAGGTTTATTGAGTGTGTTCCAAAGAGGGTGCTTACCAAGGTTGAGGAGAGTTTGTAGTAAATTTGTGGTTTGTTTCATTTTTATTCTATCATTTGTTTTGTTACCAAATTCCAACATAAGCAAAACTATGTGTAAACAACTTGTATATTGTAATACCTTTACTATTCAACAATTAAATTAAATTATTTTCAATAAATGCTGCAATTTTCAAAATCGGTTCTTGATGGTCCCAAAGTCCTAAAAATTCTATTGTTGTCCATTGTACATGGTTGTTTTGTTTATTCTAGGTTTCAGGTAAATATGTTAATAACCGAACACATAAGGCATATGAAAGGGAAGGTGTATTGGGGATTTTTTTGGTTTTGGGGTCTAAAAATAAGTTTTTCCTTATGTTTGGGCACACCCATAGCCGTTTAAATTGATTCATTAAGTGGAAAAATAACAAAGTTATCCCTCCTCAAAGGAAGGGGTCCATTGGTTATAAACAAATATTTGACAAACACAAACCATCCTAATGATCAAATAATTTCATTGTACGAAAATTTTGTGAACATCTGAAAAGTGAATGAGATCTAACCCTTGTTCAAAATGGGTGAAAGAATTTTTTTTGTTTTATTCAAAATTGTTCATTACACATCATTGGCCAAGATCAAACCGCACAAAAAGTTGAGAAAATCATTAGTGATACACAAACAAGGGTTTGTGTAAACCTAAATTATAATCAATGCCACAAAATTAAAAGTTTTAGGTTTGGCATTTTTTCCTTTGCACCAACAACAACTCTTTTTTTATTAGTAAAACCCAACTTTTCCAATGTTCATTTTCTTTTTAGGCTAGAATCAGGTTTGCCATTATGGTGATCCTCGCCTCTCATGCATTTCATCATCGTGTTTTGGTTTGTCATTGTTGTGCATTGTAAAAGTGAATATTCACACCCCTTCATTGTGTTATAATTCATTATTGTGTTGCGTTGTAGAAACTATTATGCACACCTTTTTGTTGTATTCTAATTTGCCAGTATTGCAATTTAATTTGTCATGCCATTGTCACGTGCTATAGGAGCCATCATGGTTTTGAAGACCCATAAACCTCATATTCAATTAATTGTTTTGAACGTTGGTGTTCATCATCCAATGATGGCAAACCATCTATTGTGTTGGTGACAATGATGACAATATTCCAAGAGCCTATCGATTTCATCATCATGTATGTTGGTCATGATCGTTTTGTTTGTTATGATGTGTAGGTTTTAAAGGGTGATGCAATGATGTTTCATTGTGCTCAGGTGGTTACATGTGCTACTATATGAACTTGATGTGGTGCTCAAGTGGTTGCATTGTGCTTTTTATGAACTTGAATTGATGTTCAAGTGGTTGCATCTTGATCATGCAACAATTTGACATGTCACCTAAGACCCCTTTCATCTTGCTCATATTTTTTGAAACCCAACATCTCATCATGTTTGTATTTTCTAAAACCTAAACTCCATCTTATTTTATTCTATTTTGTGAAACTTTGCTTTTCATTTTATTCAACTTTTTAAAATTGAATATTCATTTTCCTTTTGTTTTTTCAAACCTCACCACTTTTCATTATGAGAAATCGCATTCATTGAAAACACATCATCCTACAACTAAAGCTAAAAAAACAACTCATATACAACTATTGTGCAACTATCCCTTGAAAATATGGGGCATTAATAAATAAATTGCCACATCAAAAAATCAATTAATTGTATTATAATTACAAGTGAATTGAAAATAGGTCTTTTATACAATAATTTATACATATTGTATATACATATGTAATCAACCATGTTTAACTTTTCAAGAGTTGCATTGTAGTTGCATGTGACAACTACTTTAAAATTGTTGTAAATGTGTGACTAAAGCAACAACTATGTTACAATTAGACAATGTACATACATCCGATCATGCCACATATTCACATTTCCATCACCCATTATGGAATACATTTGCAATTAGCTTTTGATTATGATTCCCATTGATACAATTAATAGAACCATTAATTAATGTCATTATTAAAATATTATTGTTCAACTATGTTATGATTATAATACAATTGCTTATAACTTAATAAAAATACATGTGCATATGTAATGTTTTATAAATAATTATTGTTTCAATAATTTGACTATTAAACATTAACTATGTTTAGTACATTTACTTATTATGAATTTATTGATTATATTAAATAATTGAATATTAATATGAGTTAATAAGTGTAACTCATGTAATTAATTTCACATTAACTAAAAAACTAATTATTTATTAAATAATAATTAGATAAATATTTATCCAACTTGGGAATACTTCATAATGAATTAGATCAATTATTTAAAATAATTATTAATTCATCAATAATAACCAAATAATTAATTATCTAAATTAATTAACTAATTAATTATCTGAATACATATAATTAATTTATATGTGAAATTCAAGGCAATGTGTATATTAATTAAAAATTCAATTTGGTGTACATATGGATATGTTTATTTATATTTGATGTTTTCTACCCAAATTCATATTTAATTTACGTAACTATGATTAATTAATTTATATAAATTATAAATCAATTTGATTCCTATTATTAGTTCATTAATTAATTAAAATAAATAATTAATGTTCTCAAAAATTCCGATGAAAAAGGACTAATTATATGAATTTAGATAATTAATCAGCTGATAATAAATTATTTGAAATAAATAATATACAAAAATTACATTTATTAATTAAAATAATAAATTATTTGATATCAATTATCCTAATTCATGAACTAACTAACTATTTGAATTAGATTAATTAATTTAAATACCTAGCCCATTGGTTAATTAATTCAAATAATCAATCCAATCAGTTAATTGTTGTATATTTGATTCAAAAATTTGTGTTTCAGATAATTATTTTTCAAAAAATCAGATAACTTATTTTGATAATTAATTATTTGGAAAAAATATTAACTCAAATAATTATTTCAAATAACTAAATATTAAATAATTAATTCACATAATTAATTATAATATAATCACTAATTTAATTGTATAACTTACATAATGAAAAATAAGCACAAAACATGTGAAAAAATCTTTCTATAGTTGCAATTCAATTTGCAACTAAGGAACAATTAAAAACTTTAACCCATATGCTTTGTTTTTGAATCCCATGTTACAAACTATATAAAGAATGAGTGTTCTCTAACATTTTCACATTAAAATACATGTGCCATTTTGGGATGAACTTTATAAAAAAAAACCTTACAAAACAAAACATAAAATTAAAATAATTAAAATTAATGGTTATTTTTTAATTCACATAGTCTTGTGTTTTCCTACCTATTTACTATCCTAAGTAAGTAAATAGGTCCTATTTTTCTACCTACCTACATAGGTAGGTAGGTAGGTCTTAGGTAAATACGAACATATATAAGTTAATACCTACCAACGTACTTACCTATGGTTGTGTACAACCTATCTAGCTTTTAATATATATATATATATTCCAAAATACAATCAATATGCCATGTGGCAATTTTCAATCGTGCCACACGTCACAATATCAAACCATATTAATAATCATAATGGACAATGGAGATCAATATTTATATATAAAAAATTTATGTCCAAAATTTTTCATAGTGCCATGTGTTAGATTTTAATAGATGGGTGCAATTATAATGGAGTTGCATAATAGTTGAAAATGAATTGCTTTGATTGAATTGTAATGAATTACATTGTATATAGAATGAGTTGCAATTCTGCAATTCATACGACTTGTTTGTTAACACTCATAGTGTATAATATAATGAGTTGGAAATGTTAAGTGCAACTCAAAAATTGAGTTACCAGGCCAGTTGTAAAACACCCCTTTTTCTCATAGTGTTTCATCTTACTCAACTTTCTCAAACCCAAACTTTACCTTTTCATTGATCTTTTCTTAAAACCCATCCTTTGTCTTGCTTAATTTTTTGAAACCCAAACTTCACCTCTTCATTCACCTTTTTTTAAACCACACATTTCAACTTAATTAACATTTTGAAACCCAAACTCCACTTTGTCATGTTCATTTCCTTTGGAACCTAAACCCATGTCCCAGATAATGTTCTTTTTTAGACCCCTCCCCTCCAGTTTCTATAATTGGTTATTCCATGTTGATGTGTTGCGAGCTTGTTACAACATTTATTTTTGTTTGCATCCTTGTTTTTGCCCTTGCCCTAACCTCTTCTTGACGTTCTAATGTAAAGCCAAGGTTCACACTTCTATACATTAGAGGATGAACTTGTAAACATGTAACAAAGTTTTGATGAAACTTATATTTTACTTTTCAAATTGCAATTATAGACCAAGTTAAATTGAAAGTTGTTTTGCACACATCTCAATTAACCTTTGAGTTTTTTTTCTTAACTAAGGGAATCAACAACACATTTAGCTCTTTTCCACTCCCTTTCCTTTGTCTTTTGATTTTTAATTTATTCAACAATGTCCTTTTCCATGGTTTTTTGTTGTAAAATACTTGAGTATTCATTAAATGTGAATACATGTGATTGGTTGTATTCTATTAATTGTTGGCAACACTACACTTCACCTAAAAGTCCATTACTTAGGTCATATATTAAATCATAGATAACTTATGTTTGCCTTGTTTCTTGTGTGGTAGGAGGACTATTGGGCATTTCACATAATATTTTATGTTTGGTTATTCTTGGACATTGACATCATCCCCAATTCCAACATCTTTAATTATAGTTGTTATGTTCAATAGCTATGTTGTAACCCCATCTTCACCCCATTGGTCAATGTCATTAGTTAGTGCGTAAGAACTATCATTGTCTTCATCTAAGATGTGAATAATTATTGTTATGTAAACTTCATTTGGTCTAGTCTTCTCATCCATGGCCTTGTGATTGACTAGTTATATTCCTATAACCCTAAACCCACTTTTGATTTTTTTTGGACAAAGATGTGTGTCTAAAGCTTTGACTACTGAACTAACATGTGTATTGTTGTCTAGTTCACAATGATTGTTTTTAACTATTGAATTGTTTTTCCCTTTCCTGAAAGTTAATTTGAAAGGCTTAAAACAATTCACATCCAACAACTATAAGGCATGGGATGTGTAAAATAGCAATGCAATCATGTCCAAACCAAATTGTTGTGCATGTTTTATTGTTTGTATGATAACATGTGACCCATGCCCAACTAGAATCAATAGATGTTGATTAGATTGAAATATGCCACTTAGAATTGACCTCTTGAAAAATGACAAAGAAACTCTTTGAATAGAAAGGAGGTCATCCATGCCTTCCTTTGCATTGCCATACATGTTTTTGTTTTACAAATGCATCTTCAATCCATTCACCCTTGAATATGTAAAAACCCAATAAGGATATTCTTGTTACATTTATAACATTGTTGATTATTAACCATTCCTTGGATCTAGGAATGGTGTCCTCAACTTGCTAAGGAATCATTTTCCCCAAAACCCTTGCACCTAATTATTGCCCCACTTGAAACCCTATCCCATTTGAATTCCATATACAATTTTCATTACATTTATGTTGAATGTATAATGTTTGTAAGTTTTAATAAAATGAATTACACAATTCACTTGTCAAACCTTGTGCCCTACATACCTCACAAGTTGAATACTTAACTTTGGATGATGATGTTTGAACTAGGACCACCATGTCTTCCTAGGAATTCCATGTTTGAAGGGTTGGTATGGTTTATGTAATTTCTACCACCTTCATTTTGAGTTGGTGCAAGGTAATGGACAATCCACATTGTTGCATACCTAGTGTTCAAGCCACCAACGTTGCATCCTCTTCCTCATTGAACACACCTTGTGGCCCTTGTTTCCTTAATATTTTTATCCCATTTAAATGATCTGAAACAAATGATAAAGGTATGTGTCAATGTTTATTAACTTTCTTCAAAGAAGTTTGCCTTTTTTTCCATTGCGTCCATTAGTTGTTCATGTGCTTCACTATTGTAAGGTAAAAATATTGTTCAACCTTGTTGTTTTTTTTGTTTGTGTTTTAAGTTTAGGTGGGGTATTCTCCTTGTTTGGTGTTGGTTGGTTAGACATCCATTTCATTGCCTTCAAAGTACATTGGTTAATATCATGGTAGTGCTTTGCCTCAATTTTTAGCAAGTTGGTGAAGTATGCTTTAAACTTAGAAGAAGTACACACTTCAATGGCCTATACACATTTCAAAATTGCAAAGAAGTATGTTAGGTTTGGATATTTTTAAAATGAATGATTTTATAAGATCGATGTAGAAAAAACTAATTCATAGGAACTTTCAAAGTCCTTCCAAATTAAATCAATATTTAAAGTTGATGTCCAAGCCATAGGTGTAAATTACATGTTATGACAGGTTGTAACTTGCTAGAATTTATGAGAATTAGAACTATTTGACCTCCTAATTATTATAGGGACTACAAATTGTAGGGTCCATCGATAATATATAAACTTGTTGTAATTTTCATTGTTGAAATGATTTACATAAGATGTTCCTATTCCTTCAACTCTTGCTTGTACGTTGTGATCTTGTAAACTTGTCTTTATTTTGACATCTTATGTGCTAGCTTTTACTTTCGCATGCCTTTTGTTTTCTTTTAATTTCAAATTTACTTGATTATCATCTATTGTAAATTTTAACAATTTTAATTTAAGACAAAAAAAATATTGAACACTTTGGAGTTCTTGCTATATATCTTTGGCAATGATGACATTCTTGAAATGATGTTAAAATACTTGAGAAGTTTGAGTTCATTGTTGTTTAGTTTGTTGTTTGACATAAATATTTTTGGTAGGAATGCAATGTAAAGAAAATAATGAAAATTTCATGTTCTTTAAGACAATCATCAATGTTTTTTCATGTGACATCCAAAGTTGATACTTTACATATTAAGTTTTGGAGCATGTTGTATTCTAGATTTGGAGTGTAAACCCTAAATCTTTTATAATTGTATGAAATCAACCCCCTTGCCAAACAATTCTTCATTTTAACGGGGGTGAATATTTTTCTTGTTTGGGCTAACTAACACCCTAAACCAAACACTTATTATTCTTCATGTGCCCAATAAATGTCCCAAAAAACACAAATTTCTACCCATCACCAAACACTTGTTATACTAAACAAAACACATTAGGTGTCTAATTGACCCAATTTTTTTTGCTTTAACCAAACATTTTATTATTCCAAGTGGGTCACAATGGGTGCATATGAAGGTCAATTTTGTCCCTTAAACCAAATACAAAAAGGGATCATCTATTGGTGTGTGGCAAAATTCTCAAATGTTCAATCATAAGGTACAATTTAAATGTTAATTAAGTTATGCATCAAACCTTAATCTACATGTCCTTATTCTAATGCTTTGTTCAATTATTGGGTGTTGTTCAATGATGGGCATATCTACCCTATATGGCCACCAAGTCTTTAAAAGTTTTGAAATTAAAAAAAAAAATTTATTGTTCCTACTAAAATGAAAAAAAAAAGACACAAAGATGAAAAAATAATAAAAACTACATTATTGGGAAATTTAATGTAGAAACGTGAGAAAAATCACAGACATATGTACCCACACAATTTTGTGAAAAGACCTCAAATCCCAAGCACCTTCCAAGGTAAGGCAACAATAACATTAGCCTAATTAAAGTCAACAAAGAACAAATTTACCGATTATTGATTTTTTGATAATTAGTTAATAATCCAATTGATTTAATATTGAAATTCAAAATCTAATAACCTACCTAGAATGTTCCAAATGACCTAATTCTCATTTAGGTAGGTTATCAATCTTAAACAATTTAATGATACAAAACAAAAATAAATAAAAAAACAGAAAAAAAAACCCCCTAGAATTGACTAATAATTGACGAGATAATCAATGTTTATCAATTGGTTAGTTGATGACTGACAATTATTACCCCAAAAATTATTGATAACGTAATTGACCTTGATATTGATGACCTAACCGACACTCAAATTTAATTTATTAAAATTATTTTTATTAAATTATAAATTAATTAATTAACTAGTTAAAATTAAAATTAAAACAACCCAATGATAATAAAAACAAGGGGTGTGTTCACATTGTGGCCCTTGCCATTTTACATTTAAAAAAAGTATCTTTAAGGCAAAAGAAGAAGAATTATAAAAACTCAAATATTTCACCATGCAAAAATATAATCTCCACAAAAATCCTCTCAAAGAAACCAAAATCCTTCAAGATGTTGTAACTCTATAACTAATCTCAAGTTTCAACACAAGCCCAAAATATCATGTTTCAAAAATCCTCATATAAAAATAGACCTATTACCTCCTAGTCTGAGGGTCCAAAATCCCTTAAGCTACTATACTCTATAATGAGTCCTTAAGGGCCTTCGTAGTAGGCAAGGGCCGATAAATCAATAACTGGCCGGGAGGAGCTTTCGTTGGCTGCGGGCGGGGAGGAAAAGCGTGTGCAGAGGAGGCTTTATGTGCCGGTCGTGGAGCTCTCCAAATCGGCTTTGGTGATGGAGGAGCAAAAGGAGACCGGTTACAAGCAAGGTCCGAAACCATTGTGCATCTAGAATATGTCGCTCTACATGTGCTGTGCTCAAATTCATGCAATATTGTTTTCTTTTGTATTGTCCTCTAGGGTTTTGAATTCTCTAGGTTTTGGGGTTTTCTGATACTTAAACTGTCTTCCAGAGGATAGCAAGGAAACGCATGATACAGGGTGCAAACCAGATCCAACTGCACCAAGTAGAACAAGAGAGTCATGTTTCAGCATCTGGATCAAAAGAAGCTGAGCAGGGACTGGGCCAAACAAAGCTTGGAAGGTCCACGACAGGTGCATTGGAGATTGATGGATTCTCAATTGAGGGAGTTTCTGTGGGAGGTCAGGAGACATGTGTGATGATCCCAATGAAGGTTGCCTTTGATATTGGCCATTGTCCGGAGCGGGATGTCTCACAAGACTTTCTCTTCATAACGCATGCACACATGGATCACATTGTCTGTAATTCTTTGGGCATCCTTTCTGTCCTTCCACGAGCTTAATGCTTTTAGTGTTGAGGTTCGACAGCAAAATTGACTTGTCTAAATGGGGCCGTACATTTCACTGCAATGTGCATCATGTCATTCTGGCTTTTATGTGGTGCTTAAGATTTTTGTACCTGTAACTTATGGTTTTATTGAATTTTGGTGGTTGCAGGGAGGAGTTTGTATGTACGTGGCTACACGAGGCCTCTTCGAAATGAAGCTCCCCACAGTGATTGTGCCAGTAGGCATCAAACCCACTGTGGAGAAGCTTTTTGATGTCCACAGGGAGCTAGATGGTTCAGAATTGGAACATTGTCTCCTAGGCTTGGATGTAGGTATGCCTTG
>Ga0116231_10005438_pt1 | contig 25086 bp, 14 predicted proteins | sample S1TSphgellanicum_2_FD_89695 | JGI IMG/M metagenome (GOLD analysis project Ga0116231, IMG submission 89695) | Host-associated microbial communities from peat moss isolated from Minnesota, USA - S1T2_Fd - Sphagnum magellanicum MG | ecosystem: Host-associated > Plants > Peat moss > Unclassified... | reverse complement strand
GAGTTTGGTCATACACAGGGTGAGATTAAAAAAAAACATGCAAAAAAGTACATTGGCATTCAAGGGGGGTTGAAACTCAGGAAATTTTGATGGTTTCCTGAGTTTCACCTTGTCTTTCTTTTTCCCCTGAGCGCCTCCACTGTTGTTACATAGATTTTCACTGCGCCTACCTTTACAGCTACTATAATTACTCTCGAACCTTGTGCATTTAAATGCTGAGATGCAGCATTTCGTACCGAGTTTCAGCATTTCATCCTGAGATTTAATAAAATTTCCTTACTTTGCGGACTACTACCACCACTAAAAGAGGGGTTAGGGGTTGAAAGGAGGCCCAAAGACAGGGCGAAGACAGGGTGACTTTTACGGATATCTCTATTAGTGTCCATAAAAATAGCTGTTTGCACATTGAAAAAGAATGAGGTACTTACTTACTTACTTAGGACAACTCAGGCTTCCTTTTTTTTTCTTGCAGGCTGCAGACTTTGGCAATGAAAAAGTCATGGAAATTATAGAACTGGTGCCTCCCGTCCCCGTGCCATAGCCACCGGCTCCAGGACCTCCTCCCGCACCACAACCCCCGGCTCCAGGACCTCCTCTCGCACCACAACCCTCGGCTCCCGTACCTCCTCCGGCACCATATCCCCCGGCTCCAGGAGCTCCTCGGGCACCATATCCACCACCAGCTGCTGCTGCAGGAGCTCCAGTACCGTATCCAGCTATGGCCATGTCCAAAACCCCAAAGCATTTTCTACCTTCCCCACGGACGGATGAGGGGACGGATGACAGACGGGACGGAGGGATGGATGGAAAGGACGACGGATGAGAAGGACGACCAGCCAAGGACGACAAAACCACCGATATTATAGAAGTAGACAAAGAGTCGTTGTGCCCTTCATAGAATCTTAAATATGTTGAGCCCAATGTGAATCCAACTGAGTCTATGGTAATCCATGATCTAGTTTTGACTACAATTTGGATTAATCACCTCCTTTGTATTTTTGAGTAGACGAAATGATCAAGGAATGAATGTCATTTTGTTCTTATCACTTTAAACTCTTACACCTTTATTTCAATCGTCCTGAACTAAAGAACATGCCTTGGTTGCACAATTCTACTACCTATTGTTAAATCTAGAGTTAATAATAATAATACTTATTTATTAATAGAAACAATAATAAAGTTATGAAACATTGTGCATTTTTCCAATGGGGTTTGAATGTAGTTGCATGTAATTGCATTCCACCAACCCTATACCCAACACTTGACCTAGAACTAATAGTGAGTTTAGGTGAAGATTGCTAGTTCATAAACACCTGAAGTGAAGATCTAACTATTGCAAGTTTTAAGTTACATGATAATGAAAATGATTTCTCGATGTGGAGGACCTTAAGAACATGTTTCATGTTGAGCTATTATTACCCTTTGCTGCTTCAAATCATGTTGGCCCCATTTGCAGGCATTATAGATATCAAAATCGGATGCATGTTGTTTTCTGGTGTAATCAAATTACTCAACAAGCTTTTGCTTGGTCAATCTCCTCAGACCATGGGGTTGCCATACATTGTCATGCGAAGAATTTTCTTTGATGTCGGGATGTGTATACAACTTGGTTCACATCCTTCAAGATAACATCCTCAACACATTTTTTAGCACAGGTGGTCAGCACCACCACAGTTTTGTGCCACTAAGAGAAGGATACAAACCAGGCTCCAAGTTTTCTGCAGATTTGGCTAGAAGATGAAAGATTTCCACTCAGACAATTCATACAAATATTATCTAGTGGCATCATAATCCCCTAGACAGGCAGAAAACTAAAGTCAAGATGAAAATGAATGTTTATCAGAAGATTTATATACAGGAACATAAGCTCAAGGCAAATAACCTGCATGCCTACTCTGTTCCTCTTTTCCTGTCCCCTGTTTGTTGGAAGAAATGTTCTAACTCTGTCCTTTTCTTAGATTCAGCCCGCAGGTTTGAAACATGAAGGTGGCTCATGAAGGAAGAGAGAGTGATAGCAAAGCTTAGAATAGTAAACATTGTGTAATACTCTACATCCACAAAGCTAATGGTGCTGTCAACAAAGTGGTAGTGGTGATATCAAACAACAAAAGAAACTAACAAAACCAGAAACTGTGGAAGGGAGAAAACAGGATATACCTCGTAGCAGCTATGCCTGCCACTCAGAATGAGACATGTGGTGCCTGTGCTCTCACTAATGTAAAATGGTAATGGGAGGCATCTACAAGAAACCATCCACTGAAACTTCTGTAGATAGCTCTCCTACTGAGGCCCTATGATCCTGCCTACAGCTGCTGGCCAGTGCTTTGCTTCACTTGTTGTGGCTGACTTTCTGCCCTCACTTTTGTCTCTGCTTTCAGTTGGAATGCTTTGAACTTACTCCCCGACAGTACAGACTCTGGTGGGTTTGCCATACCAAGAGCATTCCACACAGAGCTTCTTGCTGCATCTTTGGGATCATCTATCCTCAAAGTCTTTGGAGCCCAGAGAGCCCCATCAACTCTCCTACCCTCAGGCCTTTCTCTTGAGTGCTTGCCCAACACTGGCATTGTTGTACTAGGCAGCACACTACCATTGGCTGTTGAGGCAGCAGCCTGAGCAGCAGCTGCAGCCCATGGCATGGGCACAGTCCAACCTCCTCCCCAGCCAGGAGGTACAATCCAAGGAAGAGCAGGCATCCCTGGTATGGGGGATGCCCATGGAATAACTCCTGCTCCAGTCCAAACACCATTGGGAGGTGGACTCCAGGTTGCCAATCCATTGCCTGGTAATACCTGCCCAGATCCAACAACCCCAGGGCTTACAGCAGGCACTGCCCCATTCCACCCGACATTAAATCCATAAGGCCAAGCCCCATTGTAGAAGCCAAAGGGACCTCCTGTGCCACCAGCAGGCAAGTCACCAGCATCCTGACCTGGCAGTTTAGGGTATAATCCTCCAACATCAGGTTGAAGATTAGGATATACCAACATGGAACCTCCAGTGCTGGCAGCTTCCTTGGTAGCAGTTGAAACTGATTCTGATAGAGAACTGGCACAGTTGTTGACAACTTGCTTCTTATCCACATCAGAAGGTTGCTGAGTAGTGTGACCAGTGCCACCAGTGCCACCATTTTGTGATCCATCCACAGCTGGTTTCTGGTGAACTTTACCTGATGCCGGAAAGCCTCCCATCAGGCTGATCTCACCACCTGTTTGCAAACAAGCGAATGCTTTGTTTAGTTCTCACTGTGTGTGAAACCAAAAAAAAAAGTCCATGGGTAACCAGTTTCAAACTCTAGCAACTATCCACTGAAAACCATAATATCTTACTGAAAGAAGACAAGACCAACTATTTGAGAAATCAAGAGAATCAACAAAGCCCAACTCTGGGAAACACATCAAAGACAACCAGTTGCCCATAAGTAGGAATGGACACACAAGTCAACACATCCATGCTTGCAAACAGAAGACACTTGATGCAAAGGTCATACTGCCAAGCCATCTTTAAACAACAAATACTGTCAAGGGCTTTGTTGGTTCACACAACACAGACCTGAAGCAACATAAGGATTGCTGCTAGGATATGGCTGTGGAGGCATTGTCCCTGTTGCATGCCTCAAAAACACTGCACCTTCCGAAGGACGACTGTCTTGACAGAATGATGTGATATTGCTACCGCCAGAACAAGAATCTGGAAGTGTAGGACAATGGCCAGGGATCTGAGGATGCTTCACAGTGGATACTCTTGACCCAGGGGAGGGTAGTAACTGCTGTGCAGTCTCCCGGGAGTCAGGTCGCACCATGGATACAACTGACCCATCTGCTACTGCCACATGGCGAGCCTGTAATCCTACATGTTTGTTCTTCCTTCGACCTGCTCCTACAGGAACATTCCGTAGCGTGCCTCCAGCCGTCCAGTACCTCTGGCAGTTTTTGCAAAAGTGGCGAGGCTGATTGACATTGTAGTTGTTGTAGTAGCAAAACTTTGTATCCACGCTCTCACATCGTGGACATGGGGCTAGCTTATCCGGCTTCTTCAGAGGACTCTTCCCTTGGGGCACAATTTCTTGACCTGAGCCTTCCTCCTTGAGCTCCATGCTGATCCCTTCGCTGATCTCCTCAGCTGCAAGAGCTACGGTTTCAGTTCCTGTGACTGCCGTCACTGTTGAATCACTGTCCCGTTTGCCATACTTCAATGACTTCTCCTCCTCTGCTGTTGCTCTATTGTTACCTAATGAGCTCCCAAGTTCATCCACTGCTCTGGATCCTGCCGATGTACAATGATCCTGCGTATTATTTTGCACCATTTCTTCTTCCTCTCCTGCCTCTTCTGCTGCATCCTCTGCCTCCCCCCCTGCATCCCTGCTTTCCTGAACAAAGCACAGAATGACCAAAAAAATTCTTTGAGATTCATTTTCCCTCTCTTCTGATCTCTAGGCATCTCGGAACTCGTTCCCCATTCCAAACAAGAATTACGGAATTACGATCTCCGCGGAACATGATGATGTATGTACATATGCGCCATTATGGGGTATGGATCTCGCATCGCTTGTCAGTGGCAACAACAGGGGAAACGGAGCAAAACGAAACCAAAGACAGCGGAGAGGGAGGGAAGGAGAGACGACCAACCTGACTGCACTGTGGAGATTCCTGCCGAGAGATCGTAGGACTGCTGCCCGTGATCACTTCGCCGGCATCAGCAGCATCCGCACTACTACTGACTCCTCCTCCGGTAACTCCAATGGTAGTACCGAAAAGCTTGATGGCAGGGTCTAGTACATTCACAGGAGTTCCGGGTGATCGTTCCTCCTTCATTAGCCACTTTCTAAGCTTCGACATCAAAGTGGAAGAGTGCTTGCTTGAGAGACGATGGCGGCGGCACGGCGTACACACATCAAGATTGGATTTCTTCTGCAAGTCCTTCAAACTCTTTGAAAATCCAAGTTGCACAACAAGTAAGTACTTGGAGAGAAAACACGATCGCTTCGAAGGCTCTCCAGTTTTACTCGCCAAGAGATATAAGGAGCCGCCGCCGATATTATGCCCTCGCAACAAATAGATGATCAATACATCATCGCCGTAAACAAACAACGATGTACGAAGAGGCGAACCCCAAAGAAACAAAACGTGGTTCGTTCGCCTGTGTCGAAATCTTCACCAACAATGCAACGAACAGCAACAACAAGAATGAGGTACACGGCGATTCCGCTCCGTTTCTGCAACGAAAGTAGCAATAATACCAATACTTCCGCGGCCTCTCAGCGCAAGAACACGACGATTCCGATGACGTCGTCCAGAGCTGAAGTCAATGCTTCGTGTATATTCCACTCTCGAGATTCTTCACCCCCGACAAAGAAGAAAGAAAGAAAGAAAGGGGAAAACAAACTCCACAGCGTACCGACGACGACGACACAACTCCAAAGAAGAAGAACAAATCGTGGAAATTGAAAGCTCGAAAAGAAGCGAAAAAATACCGAAATTATTCAAGGAATTTGAAGGAAAGCAAGTGTACTAACACCGGGAGAAACGCCAAGCGGACACATTGCAGCGTATAGCAGGGAGAATTGCAATGCTCTTGTTGTGCGCGACATCGCCAGAAGAGAGAGAGAGAGAGAGAGAGAGCGGGTGGGCGGGCGGCGGGCAGAGAAAAAGCGCTCAGGCAACACAACATACACTAGAGAGCAAAACAAACAAACGACGACGAAGAGGAAGAAGAAAGGAGAGAGACGACCACAAATCGCCACGCACGCAAACCTGCTACCCACGAGACCTGCTTTGCGCAGGGACTAACGACTCACACGCAGACGCGTGGAACCGCCCACGTGCAGATCAGCCTTTAGACCTATCCACGCACTACGGCGAAAAGGGGAAGTTAAATCCGAAAGCGTTCCGGAGAAGGAGGGAAGGAGGGAGGGAGGGAGGGAAGGTCGGTCAGGCAGCGTTTTTGGCACCTGGATTTTGGAGTTCGTTGTGTAGTAGTCATTCGTCGATTAGGATGTCAGTTGACATTTCGAATCTCGACACGTGGTTAGTTGGTCACCTCGGGTACCCCTATCTTTCCCTCTACCTAATAATGACTCTACAAAGAAAAGTCGCAGTTTGGGACCTGAAAATTTACGGAAAGGAGACAGCTGCAGTTTTAATCGAGACCTGGAAATTTATCAAAAGGTCTCAGTTTTAATTGAGACCTGAAAATTTACCAAAGGATTGAGTCGTAGTCAGTTTAATTCAGACCTGGAAATTTACCAAAAGGTTGAGCCGTAGTCAGTTATAATTGCGACCTGGAAATTTATCAAAAGGAAAAGCCACAGTCAGTTTTAATTGGGACCTGAAAATGTACCAAAAGGAAAAGCCGCACTCAGTTTCAATTGAGACCTGGAAATTTTACCAAAAAGGTGCACTTTTGGGCGATTTCACAGCAGTTACTGATTACTCTCACATTCACGCTGCAAGCGTGGTTGATTCAGTACCCCTGCCCGCTGCCCGGGAAATCAGTTGTGGCCTGGTGGCCGTGGAGCGGGGGAGCCCTGAGTCACGTGGGTCAAATCTTTTATGTGGCTTGCAGAGTTCCGAACCACCCCCCCCCCCTCGCCTTTTGTTTTCTTTTTGGTAATAAAATTGGGCATTGTCAGTTTTGCACATATCCATAACAACAGTGCTCATGGGAAGGGGAGAGATCCCAGGGTCCTACCCAGGGTCCTGGCCATTGCTTACGAAGTACTGGAAAATGGAACCATGCGGGGGTTTCACGTAGGACCGCACACTGACACCTGCAAAGCTCGTAAGGGAGTGTTTAGCATCCTGCCTGTAAAATGGGACCCATAAGCCCAGGTACTACACGAAACCTGTGGAATCAACCGGAACAGACTTCAATACATAGAGTATTATCAATATTTATTTATTTATTTCTATGTTTTTATATTTAATGTACATACACAAAGCAATTGAAGAAAGTTTGTAATGTATTGGATGGCACCTTGAATCCATGAAATAAGAAGAGGAATATTTCATTTTACTCTTTAGGATTAGAGCGGATCTTACACCTACTTGTAGGCGTAAGATCTCTCCCACTCAACATTAATTATGACTAGGTGTAAGAACCCTCCCAATCCTTATGTCTCATGATCTACATATGTTTAGGTTTACAATAATCATTGTGTCATGCATTACAATGGGTAAAGTCCCATGAGTGTAGGACATAATGTCCCAAAATGTAAGGCCGGACTTGGCTACCATCTTGTTCATGGACCCTTTATTTTGGGACTGGCACACTGCGGCGTAACCTTGTGCATAAAATGGACACTTTTTACGGAATTCAGTGGGCACTGCTAATTCCGCGCAAGCAAGGAAGATGGAATAGATGTCCCCTTCTGGCTTTTAACATGCTAGAGAGAGCGAGCTGCCCAGGGTGGATTCCAATTCCCAGCCGCAAGTCACTGGCCTCGCCTCTAGACACGCCGGGAACCAGAATCTGCCTTCAACAACTCGCTCTCTGCCATAAAATGGCAGGTAGGTGCCCCCACTGTTTGGAATGCAGTGGGGAGCACAGAAAAGGTCTGGGGAGTGTGGAATGAGTGCAGCGGAAATGACCGCCTGCATAGTTGGCAAGGCAAACCAAGCCAATTAAGCCATATTAAACAAGGCTGAAAAAACGGGCGTAATAACCCCACTTAACTTTAAGTTACTATAGAATGTGCCTGTTATGTAGGAATGCATTGGTCAGTAGGGTTAGAATGAGCCCAATTCATAGGAATGTGTCAAGCCCAGTAGGGTGAGGCCCCATTCCGTTACATGATGGAGCGTTGCCATGGCCTGTTCCAGAGCATAATGGCCCATTCCCACATCATCTAGGCTATTCACAACACAAGTGGAACTTTCAGAACCCAAAGTGGAACTTGCAGACCCCAAAGTGGAACTCTCAGAACCCAAAGTGGAACTTGCAGACCCCAAAGTGGAACTTTCAAAACCCAAAGTGGAACCAACATATGTCCCCAAGTAAGGAAAAAAGCCTTCAAAAAGTAGTAGAACTATTAGACACACCAAAAGACACACCAAAACAATCAAGGTATGGACAAAATAGGGGAGGTCCTGCTGGGCCCCCCCTTCATTTCCATAGCCACTGCTGACTGGTGTTGGAAAGATATACAACATGCAAAGCAAATATCCCCCCTCTAGGTAGCTAGCTCCTTATGTTCTTATGCAACTAACTACAAAAATGCTCACAAAGTCCCTTTGATGCCTTCTCTTTCTTCTTTTTTGAGAGGCTGTAGAGAACTTTTAAACTAGGCTAGGCCTAAAGGAAGTCCTTCACGGTGGATAATTTAGTAGCACTTGGATAGCTTAGGCTTAGGTGAACCGGCACCTACACCGGTACTACCATGGTAAAAGACATAAATAATACACCAAGGCAAGGATAGTGTGTTTAGATTCATTATAGATTATGGTAGCTTTAAGGGATTTTGGCCCCTAGGTAATAATAGGTCTATTTTTATATGAGGATTTTTGAATGAGGGTATTTTGGGTTGTGTTGAAACTTGAGATTAGTTATGGAGTTATAATATTTTCTTGAAGGATTTTGGTTTCTATAGAGGATTTTTTTTGAAGATTATATTTTTGCATGGTGAAATATTTGAATTTCCATAATTCTTCTTTTGCCTTAAGATACTTTTTAATGCAAATGGCAAGGCCATGGTGTGACACATCCCTTGTTGAGTTGCTTCTAAACTTTAGGTAAACTAGTGTAACCCTGTGCCATTGGACCCAGTGTGAACACATTGACAGCTCAATCGATTTTTCCTTCCAAACCCAATTTTTCAACTTTTTTTGAGTTTTCAGCAACAAAATCCACTAAAAATTCAATATCTTCCACACCTTAGGTCTGAATATTATGAAATAAAATCTATAAAATCTGATTTGTCGAGGGCTTTCCAACAACACCCCCAATTCCAACACATTTTTCAGTTTTGATTTTCTGTAATTTTCATTGAGAAAATTGTTCAACATTTAATAGCTTCCACATCACAGCTCCAAACAGTCTCAAACCCAGTTGATGCACCCCTACTCATCAAAGCTACCAAGAGCCTGGCACCAAGCGCCATGGTTTGAGAGAATCTCGACATGACAAAACAAAACAAACTACCTTGCTTCATAGATAGACATACTCCTGTCCTTACTAGATGCCATGAGGATCTCCAAGTCCAAATTTAATATTTACCAGGTTTAATATATCCTCTAAACATGCATTCTTCACACTTGGTGTTAAGGATTCTAAGGTCGAGTCCCCTAGCACCATGCTAGCCATTTAGGACTTAAACCTAGTTGCCATGAAAATTTTATGTTAAGCTAAACATTCACTTAACATTGAGCTATGGCCCATTTAACATTGGATGCCACCTAGGATCCACCTAGATTTTCATTTAACACTGACTTAACATTGAGTGTGAATGCACCATAAGAGGCCTTACTCAAGAAGGTGAAGGTCTGAGTGTAGGTGCTTGTTCTCTGGCCAATTACTTACACACTCTTGGGGAACCCTAACGTACATTGGCATCTCTTAGAGGGGAATGTGAACACAAACACAAATGCTTAACCGCCAGTGATGTTCTCCAGTTAATGCATAGGTAAAATTGGGGACACCGTCATGTTCACTATTGGGATCATTTGGGAGAACATAACCCTCAAAGCCAAAAAAATCTTTAAGTTCCTCTCTCTCTCTCCCTACCCCACTTTTACCCCACTTTCACCTTTCTAAAAAGAAAAAGGCTTCATTTGTACTAGTCTTATTGTATTCAATCAATGGATTCTTACCAAAATATCTTTCTCTATTGTATACTAACCCAATAAAGAAAATGTGGTCATTTGAAAATTTGGCCATTAGAATGACAAAAATAACTCTGTGATTTTTAGCCCTCTTTTTTTGTTTTTTAATCCCCAAACGTTTGAGCCTTTCAGTCCCAAAGAAAGTAAAAATCATTGTGAACTTTTGAATTTTCCAAAATAAACTTTTTCTTTGGGAGGAAATCCATTACTTACGGAAGATAGGTTTCCATTCTTTGCAAGTTTGAAACAACATAGTATTAATCTTACCCACTTTGCAAGCTGAAAGGTTGACACCTAGAGCTTACCAAATGCATGTTGTTGTTCCTTTTAGGATCTTGTACTTTTGGGAGCAAACATGGGTCATTCATGAACAAAAATATGAGAATAGAACATTGATGTGAAAGTAAAACAAATGTTTAAATACTAAACTCAGGAGATACTTTTCCTTCAAGGTTTGGAAAGAAGGGGATGAGTTTCCATTGCATCCTAGTTTTGAAGCTTATTATCTACAAATTCTAAAGCTTTTAAGTAATGCATCCCCAAGACCTCCTCTCATACATTCGTTCCATCATGTTCACAAAGCTGTAACAGGTGTTAATATATTGTTAATGTTGGAAACACATGATGCCAACAATATCAAGATTTAGGGTTTTGGGAATGAATCATGATCTTCAAACAAGTGATGGAACAACCCAACATCCTTGAGTCCTTCAAGGATTCCTTTTTTTCACACAGCTTTGCAAGCTATGACTATCAAATTAATGGAACATTAACTTCTAATTTTGCCACTTAAATTATTTAGAGCTGAATCTTGAGTATGCAAGATCAAATTTGCTTAATTGACAAATCTGTTTTTTTAATCAAAAATTAAAAATTGCAAACCTTATGAACTTTCTCAACATAAGATGGGTTCAAAAAAAGTTGTCATCTAGAAGTTTAAGTAAACCGAGGCAAGCATGTGTACTTCCTTACACTTTTGCCAAAGTCAAGAGTAGTGGCTTAGCATTGAAGTGCTCTTTTGGCGTAAGTGCATGTCTAAAGTTTTGAGTCTTGGCAACAAGACAATAATGCTTATTTTAATGACAAAGTACTAGAAAAAGCATATATTTTACTTAAGACTACTTCAGCACTTAACTTAGACTACCTAACCCTTTTTTCTAAGTGAGAACTTAAGGTTCCTCACTACTATTCACGACATCCTCTCCAAGGTTTAGGATTCAAAATTTAGGGTTAATCCTTTCTAGGATACCACTTGAGAAAGCATTACTGAAACATATGGTCTTATAGCAGCATCCCTAGCAATCCTCAGTATGCGACCCTGCAAACATATTTCTCACATCCAAGTTTAGTTATTTCTTTTTTTGCAACCCCATCCATAATACTGAAACTGTAAATAGGTGAGAGACTACTAATAGCAAACCATCTGGACCAATTATGAGCGGCCAATTAAAAACAGGGAGCAGGAGTCACATCATATTTATTACACTCTTCTATAGCAGGTGCACAGCTTCCTTGGGCCTTCTACGAGCCTTAGCAAATTGTGGAAATTATGTTAGGCCAAAACCATTTTCATGAGCCAAACCAGCATGTTTTGACTTTTCTTCATCCAATTTTAATGTGTAGGGTCATGTACTGGATTGCTCTTAGTAAAACAAATTTAGCAAATTCTTTAGTCATTGGTGTTGGGCCAGGCACAGAGATCATTTTAGTACAATGTTCCCCAAAGGTTTAGGCTATGCATGTGGTGGTGGGTTTAAGGTATGTAAAATTAATAGACCATGTATGAGTTAGAATTTCCAGTTCATTGTTAATCAATTCACAAAAATGAAGATTATTCGTGGATGGAAACTGGGATGATATGCAAAAATGAGATAAATAGCGGCGAGTAGGTTGAATAACCTTGATCGCCAATTGCTCATCTCCACCCCTTAGTAGAACTCTTCACATCATTGTGTTGCTTAGTGGACGTGAAGGTCTGATTCTTTTTTTTGGTGATGTTTGCTTAGATTTTGAGTCCAGAACTTTTGGAAACCACCTTTCTTCTTCTTCTTTTTGGTACTCTTTGATTTGTGTATTGTGTTCGATAACATGGGAAATTGGGCACTTTTAGGGGGCTTCTACTTCACATTAGCTTTGGCTCCCATAGAATATAACTTACTTTGTAAATTCTGATAAAATATCAGCTACACCCATCTTTAAGACCACCATGTCACCATAGTGCCAAGATCATTTCTCCTCTCAAAAACACTAGGTTTGGAATCATGGTGCCCAAAGGAAGCTTTTGCTTGAAACTATGTTGAGCATCCCTCATTTAAAATTTATGGTGAAGAGAGTTACTAGACTTTGAAAATTTTCTGGTTTTTCTTTTGAGCATTGTAATGAATGGCATACAAATTGGCAAAATGTCATTAGACTCTGGGCAGAAAATATTTCTAGTTCCAGTAAGTTTAATGGCTTTTGAAGGACAAGAAATGTCACCAAGAGGAGGCACCTCTAGTCTAGTTTTGCCCGGAGGCCTGTAAACACCCTAATAAAAAAGCACTCTTAGCAGTAGCAGTTCTTTCTTCTCTCTTTTTTGGCGAAATGTCACCAAATGTCAACCTGAAAAATATAATTTCCACCTTCAAATTCGCCAGATTTCATCATGAAATCATCAGATTTTTTTGATAAGTTCCAGTAGGTAGCCAACAATATAGAAGGATTCAGGTTTTTTTTTTTCTACTTTCATGTCTAGTATGTAGCCAAATCTCATTAAATCATCTTATGGACCACCACTTCAGCTACATCACAAAAATTTTAATTAATATTAAATTTTGAATTTTCTGAAATTCTTTAAAAATTTTAATTTTTTTAATTTTTTTGAAATTTATTTATTTATTTATTTATTTATATTAATATTAACCTGACCCTTAGAGAAGAAAGGAGTTTGCAAATGGGGAATGCATGCATGCATGCTTGCATGTCAAAGCCAACGTGGCAAAGCAATCTACAAGCCTGACCTTTAATCACGTGAAAAAAGAGAAGACAAGAAGTTAAATGGAGAGATGGTGGGCCTATTCCAAGAGCTCACCATTCAAATTTTGTGTGGAGACTTGAGCAAAAATCCATAGGATTGGCAGACATGGATTTCCTCCCCAATAAAGTTGTGGCTCATTTTTGTTTGCAATCAATCCCCTTTCTTTCTCTCTCTGTCTCTCTCTCTCTCTCTCTCCCTCCCTCCATCCCTCTCTCCCTTCCTTCCTTCCTTCCTCTCTCTCTCTCTTAAACTTTATAGAAAAAACATGATCCCCTTGATCCCCGGCTTTTTGTGACATCTAGAAAGAAAGAAGCAAAAGAGACAAAAGAAGTCAAGGAAGATCATCAGAGTTGGAAGAAAAAAGCAAACCCTAATTCACCTCACAAAAGACTATATTGGCTCGGCCTAAAGCTAAGAGAGGGAGTTATTTATTCTACAATTACTTGGTTAGCCAACAGCTAGCAAAAGATAATCAAAGTTTGCTCTAGACTTAGGGTTATGACTCATCAAGTCTGGAAATAGGCTTTACCCAGCATAAAGACTTGCTTTGATTTTTATTTTTATTTTTTTTCCGCCCGGGATACCAGCCAACTAACCAACTGGGCAGGTGTGTGTGAATTCCATTTTTGCAAAACACCCCTCGAAGAACCAAGGAAAAAAATACACTGGGTAACATGCCCTAATATGACTAGTAAACTTATGCCAAATTGCACCAAATTTAAACCACAAAAAAAAATGTTATTAAATATCATATGTCTTGAAATATATATATATATATATATAATGAAATGTTTGAAAAAATGTAAACTTCAAATATTTTCAAGCTACAAGCATAAGGATTAATAAATGAACATTATTTAATATGTTGCTAAGCACATATGAAACATTTAGATGTAAACTGGTGCTAGATGCAAAAATAATTTATAAAACATTGATATGTTTTCAAATACACATAACGTAATTATTTGCACGTGTCACATACTCAAAACTAATGTAAATTGTATTTGAGGACTTCAACATCATGGAGTCGTGATTTTGTTTTGGGGTACCTTGTTTGTGATTCTAATCTTCAATTCATTTCAAGTTGCATGCAATGTCATTCAATATTTTCATGCAAATGGAATGTAATTTCCACAATTCATTTTTTTCATCATTTCATTGTCATTGGTAATGCATAGCAAAATGGAACCCATGTTATATTTCAGAAATGGAGGAGGGAGGGTGGGAAGACCTAAAATCTTGGATCTCATGAATCTTGCATTGGTATATGAATTTTGGATCTTGTATTGGTACTTATACATGTACAAATACCTATTACATTTTATAGGGTATACCTAATAGGTACCTACTGGGTCTATTAGGTACTATGTCCTACTCAAAGTACCTATTAGGTACAATGTACTACCTATAGTTAAGTATTAACCTCAGTATCTATTAAATACCTATTTACTAAATACTACATCCTACAATATAAATGCCCTAAGTATAAGTACTAAATATTACATATTAAGTAGGTAGGTAGGTAGGGTACCCTAGTCTAGCTACCCACCTAGGTACTATAGCTTAATTTAAGTAGGTATCAACTACCTAGCCTAGGTACCTATTCCATAGGCACCAAGTAAAACATATTGTGTACTGACAACATATATGGGTAGGTAGAGAACCTAACCTAATGTAACTATTTTGGTTGTTTGTGCAACTAATTGTATAAAAAATGTTGTAAAAAATACAAGAATGCCATGAGAACTCACCCCATGTAAGGATGAAACAAGCTATAATTGCAACCTAGTTGTAAGAAGATGAAAACCCACCCAAATTTGAAAAGTAGTTGCAAAAATGATTATTCATAGTTGCATGTGGCTTTTAATTGCACCTAGTCGCAAGTGATGTGGTTGTAAACAACAAGATTTTTAGTAGTGTTTAATGGACATGAAGAAGATGACATTTTTGAACTAGAATTAACTTTAACCCATGCAAGAATCCATTTGACCTTAATGAAAAATTTATAACTATAAAGTTTGAAGTATGATATGAGAATCGAGACAAGCTACATAGTTTTCATGGTGCCAATTTTAATGAAACTTGGTTATATGACCAACTCCCAACTACACATTATAAGTTCCAGATTGTGCCAATAATTTCACATAAGCCAACACCCCATTACAAACCCCAAATACTAATCCACCTTAAATTTTGTCGATTTACAACATGTCAAAATAATGTAAGTTATTTCAATATGTAGAACGTGATTATATGTGAAAAAGAGTTGTTCTTTAATTCATTATGGTTAAAATCAATGTAGTGTAATTCTTCTTTTCTAAAAGAAACTCAATTTTTTGTTTTATTTATTTGGAAGTTCTTTAGATGTGGGTTTGAGCTTAATTGTTCCAATTTTTGAACTTGTCAATTTCAATTTTAACACATTTTTTCAAATTCAAAAAGCTCCAAGATCAATTTCAAAAGTAGGTCCAATTCCATGTACGCATTACACACTCCTAAATGCTAGAAATTGTATGGGTACAAAGTTTCACAACAAATTGAAATATTGGTCTATGTAGGTGTGAAGTTGAACAACTAATTAAAATTACTACTTAACTATTTTGTTTAGCATACTTATCAACTTTTCAAACAAATCAATTTTCCTACCTAAACATCATGACCTTGATTTCAAAAATGTTTTTTCATGGTTCAAGTTTTGATTCTAGATCTTGTCAAAAGACTAGTTCCATGATCTAGTTCTTGTGTTGGTTTTAAGAAAAGATAATCAAGTTAGGTTGGGGTCACAAACACTTGGACCTAAACCTTTGGTTCTAATCTTGCAAACCTGATAAGTTCACAACATTAGTTGAAATCATGAAAAGGTTAACAAAATACATTGATCACATACACGCTAACAATTTGGTAATCCAAGAGTTCAAAGCTAAAAAATCAAGCTTGAGACATAAATAGAGTACTTTAAAGCTATGGACAAACCATTAATCGCAATCAAATGGTCAACATAGTTCATGTCATTCCAATCTAGCTCAAGTAACAAGTATGGCATTTCTAGAAACTACCAACAAACAACAATAACATTTGAATACAAAATTTCTTGCAAAATTTTACTATAATTGATTATAGTTAAGATTACAACCACAAACATTTTTGCATACAATTTTGAAGGACAATTTGTAAGGTGACACTCAACTTGAAATTATGAATAGAAATCACAACTCGACATTGCCAAATGTGGCTTTGATGTAGATAAAAGAAAAGGTCCAAAATGATAGCAAGGAAATGATGAGAAAAAATGAATCCACGAAAGGATTGCAATGTTAAACAATGATGACAAAGACGTTAGTAAAGAAGATTGGTGATGTGTATAATGTTCATTTAGGAAGTGTGATGACATGTTTGAATGATCATTTTGTTATGTATCCTAACATTTTTGACTTGAAACCTAGCCTAATTACATTACATCTTTTAATTATCATTTAATGTGAACTAGCATGGTGGTTTATAGTAGGCAAGTACATTCACAATATAATTTGCACCACATAATTCTATGTTTTAACTATTCTTTTTTTTTTAACATTTAAAGGTGAACCAACTTTATGTTGAAAATGAGTTATATTCTTGTATAACAACATCTATGTCCTAGCATAATGAAATAAATGAACCACGATATTTTACAAAATGATTGAAAGGTCAATTTGATCAAAATCTCATTCTCACAAAAAGGAATTTTTTGAATGGTTTTACAACTTATTAAACATGTTGACCATTGCCCCAATATCTCACTAATCATGTGATTGTTAGTGTTAAAAAATATTCATGTTTTAAAATGCATATGTTTTCCTATTCCATATGAAATAATCAAAAATTTCAAAATATATTGAAATTCATCCACTACTTCTATTATAATGGATATGGTAACCATCTTTTTGTAAGTTTTGCACAATTTGTTTGCATTTGTAACTATTTGTAACCAATAGGTGGTGGAGTGCCACACCATTAGTGAACATGGAATGCCACATTGCCAACCTTTGAATTTTTGTCCTAATTTCTGAAAAGGAACTACAAAAGTGAGAATTTTTGTTGTAGGTGTTCATTCCAATTTGTGTGCTACCATGTTAGCACCTACAACTGTTGTTGTCTATACACACTCGTCTCAAATAATTATAAACCACCTTAATGGCACATCATCTCTAGAAAACATAAAATCCTATCACAATGTTGCAATATTGTGATAGGATTTTGTGTACACTATAAGTGTGCAACCAAGTTGTACCCCATTTACACATGGTAAAAAAAAATTTAAATTCATTCAAACTAAATATTCAAATTTGTTTATGAGGATTTCAAATTATACATTTAAATTGTTTTCAAAAATCTCATATTAATGTTTTCTAACACAAAATTATTATTGTTTATGATTAGGTTCACATAAAAGAACTATTTTATTTTTAAAATTGTATGTATGTATTTATTATGTTACAATTATAGTGTGTTTTTATGTGCTAACAATTAAAATAATTTCATATTAATAAAATGAAAATATTAAATGAAAATTGATAGTCATTAAAAAAATTCATTTAAGTTTTTCAAGGAAATCTATTTCAATTGGAATAAAGGAATTAGAATAAATGTATTAAATAGTGTGATTGATTTCAAATTTGTTTTAGGAACAAAAGAACATCTTCTTTTTAGTAATGTTGATTGGATGCACTTAATTATATTGTATAAAACATATGGAAAATTTTAAGTTACAAAATTCTTTTTCTAGGGTTGTAGAGAAAAATGAAAATTTTGGGGCCATTTAGAATTGATTGTTTGTATTCATTCGGCTTGGAATTTATGGCCCCAAGTGTTGGTCATATGTGCAAGAAATAATCATGCAAGAAAACATATAAAGCTCTCCATAAAATTTTATTGAAATATTTTAAAATTTTGGACAAAAAAGTTAAAGTATCTTGTGTTGATGTGTCCAAACTGTAGTTACCCTACTATAAATGGGCAATACAATCACATATGTATAATTGTTTATTATTTTCATTATAACTAGTGTGGCATGCTGCCACTAGCCCATTTGTGAACAAGATTTTTAATGATAGAGTTCACTCAAGAAAATGTTATTTAAACTTTTAAATTAATTTCCAATCATTAAAATGATTCAAAATTCAATATTTCCCCCCACCTTAGGTCTAAAAATTATGAAATCGCCTCCAAGAACTCTCATTCATGAAAAGTTTTCCAACCACACCGAGAGGTTGCCCCAATTTCCCTAAATTGTTTTATTCTTAATTTTTAATTTTTTTGAAAAAAAATTCAATATTAATGGCTCTTGCACAATAGGTTTAAACATTACCAAACCACCTTAATGCACCTTCATTCATCAAGGGCTTTCCAACAATACCAAAAACTTGACATGGATGACCCAATCATGTTCCTCATACACATGGTCTCATGACCCTACTACTTAGGCCCTACCACCTTAATTGTGCATGATCAACTAATGGCATACCCAAAATATTAGTCTCAAAAACTAAAGTCCCACATATACACATGACTAGTAACAAGTTATATTGACATCTCCCTTCTTCCTTTTTGCCCTTTCATAGTTGGGCATGGAGGTTTTTTTTCAAGTACTTTCCTAACTAGGTGTGGGTGGGCAAGTGACCTTGATAACCTTCCAACAAAAGAGAGCCAACATGATGTTTCCCCAATTGTTAGTGGGTGGAGGCAATTCAACATGAAGGGACTATTTTTCAACAACCTCCCAATTTCTGGGTTTGGAAACAAATAATGCAATTTGGAAGGGGGATATGGGCAAATTTTAGCTTGGAACTCATCAATAATAATTATTTATTTTATCAAATTATGACTTGATTCTATCTAATTAATAATATTTTATTTTTGAAATAAATAATCAATTATTATAGATTGGTTGGTATTAATTAATTATAAATAAAATACGTAAGTAAGTTTTATTATTTCAAATTTTATACTAACTAATCAATGAAATATTCACAAATCATCAACACTTAATATTTGTTTAATAAAATGATTATATCATATTAATATGACCTCGTTATCAATATAATTTAATCAAACCTTAAAATAAACATGGTATATATATTTTTTAAAACCATATAAAATAAAAATGGTTTAAAAAATCTAATACACCCAAAATATGAACATGTGTACGCTTAATATATGGTATATTTTGAATAAAAAATAAATATATGGTTTTAAATACCATAAATATAAGTTAAATATGCTTAATATACCATGAATACAAGTTAAATATATCTTTAATGTGATTCACAATACCCCAATGTACATTAAATGTCTAAACACATAATAAGAAATACCCAAATTCATTACAAAAAATCTTATATTATGTAACCATCCAATTTACAACTACATGCAACTATTCATCATTTGTAACTATGTTTTATAATTTTTACAAATAATAATCATCTTTTTAAATTTCATATTATTTTTGTAACTATGATGCAGCTAATACTAAATTGTAAATTTTTTTATATTGATTAACTTTTTCGAATTTCCATCCAAGAATAGGCTATTATGTTCATTTAGTTGCAAATTTGGTTATAATTTGGTTACTTTTTGTGACGTGCCTATACATTTTATGTACATTAAGGCGTTTTAGACCACATGAAAAGTATATTTAACATGTAATCAAGGTACACAAAACATATGTTAAAACCTATTTAACATATTTGAATATATTTAGCTTATATTAAACACATATTGCTTCATATTATTAACATGTTAAAATAAAATAAAATTCATGTTGATTATATATTTGGCTTTGTTAACAAGTATACCATGTTTATTTTAATGTATAATTAAATTATAGCGGCAAGGTCATATTAAAATGACATAGTATTAATGTCAAACCAATATTCATTAGTCAAAAAATGGTAATATCAGTAAATTGATTAATTAATGTAAAATATGGAATATTAATTAATTAAAAAATGATTTTTATGAGTTAATGATTTATATTTATAACATAGTATTGATTAATCAATTATTATTAATAATAAATTGATTACAATAAAATAATAATAATAATCATCATTTATTTTTCTTTTATACTTTAAAACTAAATAATCAATAAATAACTTACAAAATGATGACTAATAATTTCATTTCTTATTTAATCAAAAATTATTTAATATTTAATATTTAGTACTTATTGATCCTCCAGTGTTAGAGATTCAAGATAGATGGCAAGGTGAAAACTTTGAAGCATATAGTGGCCTAAATAGTTGGTCTTTTGCTCATCATTTGGACAAAGAATAGGTTAGTTTGTTTGAAAAAGATTTGCTTACATTAAAGTGCATTGATTTGAATTGTTTTTAAATTGAAGAATGTATTCAATTGTTCAAAAAAGATCGAGCTCTTATGAGTGGGTGTGTTTTGTTTTTAATCCAAACTTGATTTAGAAAAGAATTGGACTTGGACATCATATATTTGTGGACTACATGATGGTGTAGACTCATCAGTTTCAATCTAAAAGCAAATAATGGTTTAGAAATTGTTCAAATAGTCACACAAGTCATGTGCTTAGGGCATAAACATAGTAAAATAAATAATATGTGTTCATTGTCATATTTCCCCCAATCTTTTCAAAACTAGAAATAGGATAATTGTTGCCGAAAAGGTCCTTGTGAAATAATTCTTTAGTGAATTGGTTATTTCCATAGAAAGGTTTTTTTACAAAACCCAATCCACTTTGGTGGTTGTTCACATCTTGTTCTAATAACTAACTTAATGTTTCCCTTTTTTAGTTGTTTCATTTCATTGCTTCAACCAAAATGCAAAAGCAACCAAATCAAAAATATTTACACTATGGCTACACTTCTTTTAAAACAATTTTATATCAAAATGGTTTTTCTCCCAACCACAAGCACAAGGTCCTCTCTTCATAAGATTTTTCCTATTCTATATGTCTTCTCTACCCTATTCTTCTTTTTACTTCCTTCTTGTGCTTTCTCATGTGCAACATTAGTGTAATATTAATAACTTTTTAATTTTATACAAAATTTACAATTTATATGTCCTAAGTCACACCATCATGGTCCTCGACTTTTTCCATATCATTTTCCAAAGGATTGTTGCATTGCGTACCTTTCAAGAATTGGGTATTGTCCTTAATACCTTTAAACTTGGGAAAATTTGTAAGGAGTTTTTCTTTATTTTCCCAAGTGGCATTTTCCAAAAAATATCATTTCCATTTCACCAAATATTTTGTAAAAACATGTTACTTTTTTTTATTCATGTTTCCAAGATTTGTTTTGGTTTCATCAAAATCTTTTCTTTTATTATAACTTGTGATAGGTTTAAGAGAAGTTTGCAAAGGTTAGATACAAATATTCTTAGGAAACTCACATGGAACACAATGTGAATATTCCATCCACTTGGGCAATTCCAATTTTTTTAAGAATTTAGAATGGTCCACAATACTTCAAGGAAAACTTATTTTTATTTTCCCAATCTTGATTAACTTTTTTTAAGAATAATTTTGAAAAACACCATGTCCCCCATATAAAAAAAAATTAATAGACCTTACTAGATCTGCATAGGTTTTAACTCTTGCATGGACCCTTAACATATAATCTTATATATTAATTCAGCAAGTTAGTCAGTCAATCAGTCAGTCAGTTAGTGACTTTCACCGCGCCGTTATTTGTAGGGTAGGTAGTAGGTACCTACTAGCCTAGGTCACAAAGCCTGATGAAGCCATGGGATCATCCTAGGTACCTACCACCCTACCCTAGACCGGACCAGACAGGCCCCGGAGGCAATCAGCCCATCTCTTGATAACGGCGCCTAGGCCTGGCGCCCGAGCCATAGACAGTTGTTTGAAAAGAAAAGTTTTTTAAAAAAACCAAAAACATCAACCAAACATTGTTGAAATAACACACCTGTGCATTATGCACAGGGTTACCACTAGTCATTAATGTTTTCTTATTCCAATTGCATTATGTTCAACATTTGATCAAATGTTTCCACTTGAGTTGAAAAACATTCCAAAGTGCTGATGTCAATCATTATTGGCCATACATAGCTTCAAATGGGCTCACACCAACCAAAATATGGACATTATTATTATAAGCCAACTTCACCAAATGAAAATACTTTTTCCAAAAGCTTTGCTTAAAAGTTACATACATCCTTCACATATATTTTAAAGTCTAATTAATTCTCTAAGTCTGGCCATTATATTAAAGGGTGGTAGGTAATGTTAAAACATAGCTTTGTGCTTAGTGTTTTAAATAACACTATCCAAAATGTACTAAGGAACTTTGAAATCTTATCAAATATAATTTTTTAAAGTAATCCATGAAGTCTATATATATATATAATAATTTGTTTGTTTCCCTAGCCGTGGCCATTGCTTTTGTGGGAACAAAATAGGTTTGTATTGACAAGCAATTTACCACCACAAATACGACATTATTATCTTTCCTTGTCCTAAATAGGCTCACAATAAAATCCATATTTATGGATTGTCATTTTGTGATTAATTTGGTTAATGGTTGAAGTAGCTTAAGAGTTTTTGTTTGTTCAATCTTTGATGTTTGATAGGGATAACACCTTTCAACATATTCATGAATATCCCTTTCCATTCCAAATCGAAAGAAAGAATTTTTAATTGTGATATAAATTTTTTGAAATTTCGGATGATTCACAATAAGGATATTATGGTATTCATATAAAATCTTCAACGCACAATTTGTGTTTTTATGGATACATAGGTGACCATCATAATATTATAACCCATCTTTTAACACATAAGTTACATATTTACACAATTATTTTGGGAATTTTTCCTTTCGAATAATGCATAAAAAAATGTGTCAAAGTAGGAATGTGTCATTCATTCTTTTTATTTTTTCTATGAGGCTACCCCTAATTATGGAAATGGCATTAATCCATTTCCTTTTAGATAAGACATCCATGACCATATTTTCCTTTCCTGGAATAATTCCACCCAACGACATTGCCTATGATTCAATGTAAACTATGTGGTCAAGAATTTTAAGTTAACATGGTTTGTTTCAATCTTAAAATGCCTTCCTAAAAGATAGTGCTTCCAAACTTTAGTGCATGGCTAATAATTCATTTTCATTCGTGGGATAATTATGTTTAATGGGGCATAATTTTCTTGATTCATAAGCCACAACATGGCCTTCTTACATTAAAATAACCTTAATAGTCTCTTCATTTGCATTTATATATAAGATTACCCCATTCATTATATAATCTATTAATTTCAAAATATGTGTTTGAAGGTCAAAGTGTGGTTAGGTACCAAAAACAACTATTTCTTTTTATATATAGTGGACCCATTCATTTGAAACATGTCGTAACTTCATATCACATTCATATCGAAAGTTTGATTTTCTTCATGAATAAATACATTATTAAAGTATTATTCTATACATAACATGTCAAATTTAAACAAATTTCAAAATTCTTACCGAGTCCTAGAAAAAAATCCAAGACTTTATCTTGTGAGAAAAAAAAAGTTCAAGGATTCATAAATAATGTTAAATTATTATTTTTGGGTCCCAAGATTCTTACCCCAAACACCTTAAATATTAATGTACAAAAAATGTATGAATGTGACAAAAACCAAGTGCCCTATTATAATATAAAATATTTCGAAAAATGAATTTTTTGATAATTTTGGGCCATTGATAGAACATGCCCACATTGGATAAACTTTATTATTTTTATTTTTATAAATAAAAAATAGATATTTTAGATGCCTATGTAAAATTTGAAACAAAATCATTTCATTTGACATGAAAAAAAAAGGAAATATAAAACATGTCATAGGAAAAATGAAAAAAAAAATGAATTTGAATTTTTAGGAGTGATTCCTTTGTGTTTTTAAAAAGGCACTTTAATTGTGCTTTGAACCTTGAATGAAGGCTTCCACAAGTTGCACCCGTTTTGAGAGGTTTGAAAGAGAAAATTCAACCTACCACATTATAAAAGAAAAACGTTCTAAAGGATAGTCATTGGTGCAAACTTGTTACCGAAAAGAATGGCTTTGAACGAAATGCCAAACCATGTATGGCTTATCGCGTGGTCTTCCGCAAAATGGCATGTGTCGTCATGGATATGTGCAATAGTAATAGCTTCGTGAAACATGACGATAAGTGTCTCTGCGACTGCTTTTACTTTAGCTCCTGTAGTCCCTCTTTTCTACCAACCTACACAAATGTAAATACCACAAATAGATGGGAGTATAATAAGGGTTAGTAGCCCTGCTCCTCCCACATCCATACCCACAATTGCCCCTGTACTCGACCCGCTTGAGTGATGATGACCGATTGCTTGTGAACCCGTAAGTGGGGTGCCACGCAGGAGTGGATTTTCGGCAAATGAAGCGTTAAACCTTGTGGTAAGAGTTATTGGAATGAGGCCCTACAAATTATTCTCAGAAACGTTGAAGGTCTGAAGGTTGGTGAGACCACCTTGAGTTCCTGGAATGGAACCATTAAGCTTGTTATTTCCGAGATCCAAATCCTGCAGCGGTGTCAAATTTCCCGAGCTTGAAGGGATGGTCCCTTGGAAAGCATTCTGTTGCAGAAAAAACTCGTCAAGTTGTTCTCCCTATGAAACTTCCACTAGGATTTCTCCCATCCGATTGTTTCTGTCTGGACTAAGATAGGACAGCCTATTACAGTTTGCCAAGTCTAGAGCAATGTTGCCAGAAAGTTGGTTCCTGCCGACGTCAAGTTCTTCGAGGTTGGAGAGTGCACCGAGTCTATTTGATTTCATCAAAAAAATTTAACAATTTGATCAATGTGACAAATATCTTGGATAATGATTTAATAAATATAATATAAAAATCTATAAGGTTTAAAAACCTTTCAAGTCTATTTAAACTCTTTGGGTGGGTTAATTAACCATAGATTGTATCATCCTAAGGTCAGTTGACAAACCATCCTTGAATACAATGAATTCCAAATATTCCACTTAGGATGAAAAAATTCACATTTATTGCATTTCACATATAACTTGTTTTTTTTTGTATTCGTAACATTTGTTAGAAATGTTTCTCATGTTTAGTTGATGACTTGAAATATACCAATATGTCATCCATAAATACCAAAAGTAGTTTCTCAAGTAATCAAATAGATCATTGATATGGAATAACAAAAAATCATTCCTTATAATGAGTTCATTTAATCAATAACTAGTGTGAACGTAGTGCATAAT